>Ga0335078_10002032_pt1 | contig 30645 bp, 27 predicted proteins | sample Lox_Sample_32_FD_206711 | JGI IMG/M metagenome (GOLD analysis project Ga0335078, IMG submission 206711) | Soil microbial communities from Loxahatchee National Wildlife Refuge, Florida, United States - Lox_Sample_3.2 | ecosystem: Environmental > Terrestrial > Soil > Wetlands | place: USA... | reverse complement strand
GAACCTGGCGGTGAGCAAGGCCGCGGCGCCGTTCGGCCTGTTCTACGCGCCGGACCCGTCCAGCCAGGTGGTCTGCTCGGTGGGCGGCAACGTGGCGGAGAACTCCGGCGGGGCGCACTGCCTCAAGCACGGGTTCACCGTGCACCACGTGACCGGCCTGGAGATCGTCACCCCCAGCGGGGAGCTGACCTGGCTCGGCGACGGCACCGGCGTGACCGCCGGGTACGACCTGGTCGGCGCGTTCACCGGCTCGGAGGGCACGCTCGGCATCGTGACCAAGATCGTGGTCAGGCTGATGCCGCTGCCCGAGGTGGTGCACACGCTGCTGGCCGCGTACTCCTCGACGGCCGAGGGCGGCCGGGCGGTGTCCGACATCATCGCGGCCGGCGTCGTGCCCGCCGCGATCGAGATGATGGACGCGCTGTCCATCGAGGCGGCCGAGGCCGCGGTGCGCTGCAACTACCCGGCGGGCGCGGGCGCCGTGCTGATCGTCGAGCTGGACGGCCCGGCCGCCGAGGTCGAGGCGGAGCTGGCCACGGTGCGCGCGATCTGCGAGGCGGCCGGCGCGACGGAGATCCGCGCGGCCGACGACCCGGCCGAGCGGGCCGTCATCTGGGCCGGCCGCAAGTCCGCGTTCGCCGCGGTGGGCCGGATCAGCCCGGCGTTCATCGTGCAGGACGGCGTGGTGCCGCGGACCTCGCTGGGGGCGGTGCTGGCGCAGATCGCGTCGCTGTCCGCGGCGTCCGGCATCCGGGTGGCCAACGTGTTCCACGCCGGCGACGGGAACCTGCACCCGCTGGTGCTCTACGACGACGCGGTGCCCGGCCAGGCCGAGGCGGCCGAGGAAGTGTCCGGCGCGATCCTGGACGCCTGCCTGGAGAACGGCGGCTCGATCACCGGCGAGCACGGCGTCGGCGTGGACAAGTCCCGGTACATGCCCAAGATGTTCGACGCCGACGACCTGGACACCATGCAGCTGGTGCGGTGCGCGTTCGACCCGGCCAGCCTGTGCAACCCCGGCAAGGTCTTCCCCACCCCGAGGCTGTGCGGTGAGGTGCCGGGCCACCGGCGCGCTCCACATCCCGCCGTAGCGGCGGGGCAGGCGGAGATCTTCTGACATGGATACCGAACGGGCTTTGATCCCCGCGGTCCGGTCGGCGCTTGCGGCGGCCTGCCCGGCGCTGGCTTCGGGTACTGCCTCGGATGCGGTGGCCGGCGTGGTGCCGTCGTTCGTGGCCGCGCCCTCGTCCACCACCGAGGTCTCCGCCTTGCTGAGGGCGGCGGCCTCCTTCGGGCTCACGGTCGTGCCGCGCGGCGCCGGCACCGGGCTCGGCTGGGGCTCCCCGCCTCTCGCGTGCGATCTGGTCGTGGACATGCGCGTGATGAACCAGGTGCTCGAGCACGCCGCGGGGGATCTGGTGGCGCGGGTGCAAGCCGGCGCGACGATCGGGCAGCTGGCGTCGGTGCTGGCCGCAGCCGACCAGCAGCTGGCGCTGGACGTCCCGGCCGAGGCGACCGTGGGCGGGGTGGTCGCCACCGGCACGGCCGGGCCGCGGCGGTTCCGCTACGGCGCCCCGCGCGACCTGCTGATCGGCCTGACCGTGGTGCGTGCCGACGGGGTGATCGCGCACTCGGGCGGCAAGGTGGTCAAGAACGTGGCCGGCTACGACCTCGGCAAGCTGTTCTCCGGGTCGCAGGGCACGCTGGGGCTGATCACCGAGGCGACCTTCCGGCTGCACCCGCTGCCGGCCGCGGTGGCGTGGGTGACCGGTGAGTTCGAGCCCGCCGGACGGGCCGGCGCGATCGCGGCAGTGGCCGCGGCGGCGGGCTCGGCGCTGGTGCCGTCGGCCGTGGAGCTGGACTGGCCCGGCGGGTCGCACCGGCCGCTGCGGGTCGGGGTGCTCCTGGAAGGCACGCCGTCCGGGGTCGCCGAACGGGCCAAGCAGATGTCCGAGCTGCTGGCTTCGGCGGGCGGATCGGCAGCCGTGGCCGAGGCGGCGCCCGCGCGGTGGGGGCACCTGCCGTCGCCCAGTACGGTGATCCGGGTCTCGTTCTGGGTGAGCTCCCTGGAGTCCGTCCTCGACGCGCTCGCCGACGCCGGCGCCGGCGCCGGGGTCCGGCCCGCGGTGAGCGGGCCCGCCGGGGCGGGAGCGCTCTACGCCTGCCTTGACCCTGATACCCCGGACGAGGCCGCCATCGGGTTCGTCGCGGCGCTTCGCGAGCGGCTGGCCGGCCTGGTGGGCGCCCGGGGCGGCGTGATGGTGCTGGCGGCCTCGCCGCCGGTGCTCGCGGTGGCCTCCGCGTCCGGGACCGTCCCGGGTTTCGCGCTGATGCAGGCGGTCAAGGACCAGTTCGATCCCGGCCACCGGATGTTCCCCGGCCGTTTCGGAGGCGACTGATGCAGGATGAGGACGCGCTGCGCGAGGTGGCCAAGGACTGCGTGCACTGCGGGTTCTGCCTGCCGGCCTGCCCGACGTACCAGCTGTGGGCCGAGGAGATGGACTCGCCGCGGGGCCGGATCTACCTGGTGAACCAGATCCTGGACGGGGCCTCGCTGTCCGCTACGGCCGCGACGCACTTCGACCGCTGCCTGGGCTGCATGGCCTGCATGACCGCCTGCCCCTCGGGCGTCCAGTACGACCAGCTCATCGAGGCGGCCCGGGTGTGGACCGAGGAGGCACGCTCCCCGGCGGCCGCGGCTGACGGCCCGGCCGCGACCCGGACGGTGCGGGATCGGGCGGCGCGGGCGGCCATCTTCTCCCTGTTCCCGTACCCCCGGCGGCTCCGGACGCTGACCGCCCCGCTGCGGGCGGTGCAGCGGACCGGGCTGGACCGCAGGCTGGCCCGGTCCAGCCTGCCGGACCGGGTCTCCCCCGTACTGGGCGCGGCGCTGCGGCTGGCGCCGCCGGGGGTTTCCGCCGCGGCGGCACGGCGGCTGCCCGAGCGCGTGCCCGCCCTCGGCACCCGGCGCGCGGTGGTCGGCATGCTCACCGGGTGCGTGCAGTCGGTGTTCTTCCCGCAGGTGAACGCCGCGACCGCCCGGGTGCTCGCGGCCGAGGGCTGCGACGTGATCATCCCGCGCGGGCAGGGCTGCTGCGGCGCGCTGTCGCTGCACTCGGGCCGGGAGGCCGAGGCGGCGGACTTCGCCCGGCGCACCATCGCCCTGTTCGAGCAGGCCGGGGTGGACGCGGTGGTGATCAACTCGGCCGGCTGCGGCTCGGCCATGAAGGAGTACGAGCGGCTGCTGGCCAGGGCCGACGGCGGGTGGGCCGAGCGCGCGGCCGAGATGAGCGGCAAGGTCCGGGACCTGGCCGAGTTCCTGGCCGAGATGGGGCCGGTGGCCCGTCGCCATCCGCTGCCGGTCACTGCCGCCTACCACGACGCCTGCCACCTGGCCCACGCGCAGCGGATCACCCGGCAGCCACGGGACCTGCTGCGCGCGATCCCCGAGCTGACGCTGGTCGAGGTGCCCGACGCGGGCACCTGCTGCGGTTCGGCGGGCGTGTACAACCTGCTGCAGCCCGAGGCGGCCGGCGAACTGGGCGCCCGCAAGGCCGAATCGGTGCGGGCCACGGGCGCGCCGCTGCTCATCTCGGCCAACCCCGGCTGCTCCCTGCAGATCGCCTCCGCACTGGCCGCCCGCGGCGAGCACATCACGGTCGCGCACACCGCCGAGGTGCTGGACGCCTCGATTCGCGGCCGCCCGCTCTGGGACCGGCCTCTCCCGCCCTAGGACCGGCCTCTCCCGGGCCTTGGAAAAAGGAGCCGGCCGGTGCGGGCTAATGGCCGCTACCGCCCTCGGCCAGCCGGCTTAAACCTCGATTTATATATCGAGATCACCGCGACCGCAAGGGTTGACAGTGCCCATCGTGGTGCTACACTCCGGTATAAATGGGTGCGATGTCGGCGAGCCCGTTGTTCCAAGGGGGGAACCGTGCTTTCTTCGGAAGAATTCCAATCCCGTCTCGACGCCGTACGCACTGCCTACGCAGACGTAGCGGAAAGCGATGAAGATGTCTATCTCAACGGCCAGCTGCCGCTGAACTCCGACGACGTCTCGCAGTGGGACAACTACGACCGTTACTTCAAGTTCTACAACTAGCCAACCGTGGCTGTCTCTGATCAGCCCGCGACCTGGGGGCCTGTGAAGCTATTGGTGCTTCAGGGCACCGGGTTTTGCAACATCAACTGCCGGTACTGCTATCTGCCGGACAGAAGTGACCGTACCCAGATGTCAGTCGCGACCGTTGAAGCAGTCGCCGGCTGGCTGCTCAGAGATGCGCTGCTGAGCGGACCGCTGCTTGTCAACTGGCACGCCGGGGAGCCACTGGTGCTCCGGCCTGAGTTCTACAGGGACCGGCTGCCATTGTTCGATGTCATAGCAGACAGCGGCATTGCGGTGACACATTCGCTGCAGACGAACGCCACTCTCGTCACTGACAAATATTGCGAGCTTTTCGCCCAGTACGCAATTAGAGTCGGCGTGAGCATTGATGGCCCCGCGTTCATTCACGACTCCCGGCGCGTGACTCGTTCGGGCAGGCCGACCCACGCGAAGGCGCTGGCGGGAATTCGCAAGCTGCAGCAGCATGGAATCCCGTTCAATGTGATCTGCGTGTTGAGCGACGTGTCGCTACGCCATCCTGATCAAATGTACAGCTTCTTCCGCGATCATGACATCCGAGCCGTGGGGTTCAACCTCGAAGAGATCGAGGGCGCCAATCGGACCTCGTCCCTTGCCACTTCCGGATTCGATGACCTGTATCGCAGCTTCTTGCACCGCTTCTGGGAGCTAGTCGAGCAGGATGACCATCGTATAAGGGTACGTGAGTTCGACGACGGTGAAGGCCGCATTCTTGATCTGAAGCCACGGCGTAATAGTCAGACGGAACCGTTCGTCAATCTTACCGTTGGCGCCAGCGGCGATTTTTCTACCTTCTCTCCAGAGTTGCTCGGAACCAGCTTCCCGCGCTATCCGTCATTTACATTGGGCAACGTCCACGACGGTGGTTTCAAACGTGCAGTGAATAGCCCGCGATTCCAGCAGCTATGGGGTGACATCCGGCGCGGGGTAGAGGCTTGCCGGGACGAGTGTGGCTTCTTCGACGTATGCGGAGGGGGAAACCCCTCTAACAAGATCGCGGAAAACGGCGATGCTTCGTCGACGGAGACACTGAACTGCCGCGCGCGCATCAAGATCACGTCGAGCTTTCTCATGGATATCGTGGAGCAACGGATCGCCGCGGTGACCGGGCGTTGAGCGTCCGGCCACTCGCGACGGTGCCGGACTGCGATGACTTCGTATACGTCTTCAATCACATTCCCCGCACCGGCGGCGGGGCTCTCGCTGTCATGCTGGCGTCGGTGCTGCGACCCGTTTACGACTACCCGGGACAGACGGAGGCAGAGTTCGCACGCTGGCTGGAAACGCCGGTCGCCTTGGACTCGCTTGGTGCCGGGGATCTGCTCATTGGCCACTACACGGCGCCAGGCGGATGGCTCCTCCAGCGTTATCCTGAAGCTTTCGATTCCTCCCGGTATCGGCTGATTACTGTCCTTCGCGATCCCTGGGCCTGGGTCTGCTCGCTACTGCGCTACTTCGGGCGAGAGGGACTCGGCTTCGGCTCCGAGAAGGAGGCGGTGACACGCCTGGCCGGACTCTACAGCCGGGTTCTGGAAGTCCCTGGTGACTCTGGCCAGGATGCGCTGAGCGCATATTGGTTCGTCGGCATAACAGAGGATCTTCAATCGGCCGCCGATCGGCTGCTGCATGTCTGGCGAAAGCCGCCTCGGCAGTTGAATGCAGTTAATCTTTCCGCTCCCCGGCATTCTCATGCACCTCCGGCATTGCCGCCTTCTGACTATCTCCAGATGGCGGCGAGCGATGTCGGGCTCTATCGTGCGGCGGTAGTACGCAGCCGGGCCGGCGGGCTGAAAGACGGCGGGGACGCATGGTGACCGGATATCAGCTCAGCAAGGGCCGTCACGGGCCCGAGCCGTCCCCGACGCTGCGCGATCTCTTCGGAGATGGGCTCTGCCTGACCCGAAGGGCGATGGAGCCGGCTGACCTAACGCAGATGAACTTCATATACCAGACGGCCGAGACGCCTGCCGATGATTCCGCCCTGGCAGTGGCCTGGTGTCACACCACCCGCTTCCGGCCAGGGAGCGAGCCGTTCTGGTACGCCCAGGCCGAACAGGTACTCGAGCCGGAACACGCGGCCGGCTTGCTTGAATGGCTAGAGACGATCACTGACTGGAAGGTCAACGACGGCGGTTTTTACACCGCAGAGGAAACAGCCCTCGAAGCTGAAGGCTGCCCGGCGCCCCTTACCGGTATCTTTTCGCGGGATGGATTGTCGCAACTGGCAGTAAGCGCGTCTGCCCTGTTCGGCGTCGACGTTGAGTTGCACGGGCCGATAGTTGTGCACAAAATGACCCAGGGCCACGGCGTGGGAATTCACTCCGACCGCCCGTATCCGGGCGAAGAGACCCATCGGCTGCTGGTCTTCCTAGGTCATGATGCCGAGCTCTGCCGGGGCGGGCATTTCATACTTTTTGCCGGGTCGCGCCCTGAGGACGCACGGGTTGTCTTGCCGCACCGCCACAACGCCGGACTCGCGTTCCGGCTCAACGGCGATTCATACCACGCCGTATCGGTGAAACGTTCCGGCGTCCGGTACAGCCTGATCATTTCGTTCAGGGAGCGGTAGGACCGGCCCCTCCCGGACCTCGGGGAGGAGGGGCCGGCTTGAATGGGCTAGCTGCCGGTACTCGGGCTTCCTGACGCGCCCGGCCTGCCGCCTCGCGTGCCCTTCATGTTCGGGCAGTTGTGCGTGGCGTTATGCGTGCCGGACGGCGCGGGAGAGGGTGTAGCCGCGGTGCCCGCAGACCCGGCGTTGACCGCCGTCGTGGCCGCCCCGGACGACGAAGACGTCGACGAGGTGGTGTGCGTGGTCGCGGCGCTGGCGACAGCCATGCTGGCGCCGAACCCCGCTCCCAGCGCGCCTGCTCCGATGACGGTGCCGATGATGATCTTGCCCAGTCTGGTTTTCATGTGTCCGCCTCCTCGCGGTCGGGTGATGGTCCTGCGCTCAGGACACCCGCGCGGGCTGGGGACTTTCTGCGGCGACGCTCTGCCGACGGTATGAAACGCTCTGATTACCGTATGAAACGGGCACTGGGGTGCGGCAGACGGTTATGCCGATGATGGGCGCCGGGGTTCAGGCGAGCAGTTTCTCGATGTTGTCCACGACGGACCGGGACTCGCGGTGCAGCCTGGTGATGTCCAGGCCCTCATCGCCGAGCAGGACGAGCACGGCGGCCGCCCCGACAGCGTAGATAGCCACGTAGCCACCGCTGCTGCGGGTCAGCGCCTCGCGCAGCGTTCCCTGGCCCGCTTCCCTGGCCAGGCGCTGGGCCAGGGACAGCGCGGCGGAGGTCAGCGCGGCCAGGTTGTCCGGGGACCCCCAATCTCGTGGATGCGGCGAGGGACCAAACGCGGGATAGTTGTAGTCTGCGCGGGCCTGATGGGGAGAATCAACGTGCGGACCCTGGGGACCAGGCCCGGCCGGAGGCGATCCAGCCAGGCCGGCCGGTGGTCCGGTATGCCCGTTCCCGCGATGCCGGCCGATGCCGACCGGGCCGTGTCCGTGCTTTACGCGATGTACTACCGTCCGCTGGTGAGGCTGGCCACGCTGCTGGTGCCCGACCCCGCCACGGCCGAGGACATCGTCCAGGACGCGTTCGTCGCCATGCACACGGCATGGCCCCGGCTGCCCGATGCTGACGTCGCGCTTTCCTATCTGCGGCGGACGGTGGTGTACCGGTCCCGGTCCGTGCCGCAGCCGCGGGCGGACGCAGGCCGCCAGGCCGGACCCTCGGCCTTCATTTCCGCGCTGTGGGCCCTGCCCGCCCGGCAGCGCGAGGTCCTGGTGCTGCAGTACTTCGCCGACCTGCCCGAGACTCAGGTCGCGGCGGCGGCCGGGATCAGCGAGGACGCGGTCAGAAGCCACCTTGACCTGGCATTGTCGTCGATCCGGGCGGAACTGCCGCCGGTGATCTAAGGCTCGCCAGGGGTCCGGGCGGACCGTCTTGCGCCTCGCCACCCTCACAACGGTAACGCCGTGATCGTCAGCAGGGCCGGTCAGCGGCTCACTGGGGACCAAGGGCCCTGCCTGTGCCGCCGAGGCGGGCCTACCGTCGGGAAGGTGACCGGCAATATGTACATGCGCGCGAGCGACGCGTTCACCTGGTACATGGAACGCGACCCCGCGCTCCGCTCGACCGTCGTGGTCATCGACTGGCTGGACCGCGCGCCCGACTGGGACGTGCTGGTCGACCGCGTCGACCGGATCTCCCGGCTGATGCCCTCTCTCCGCCAGCGCGTGGTCGAGTCCCCGTTCCGCCTCACCGTGCCCCGGTGGACCTACGACCCGGATTTCGACCTGAGCTGGCACCTGAGCCGGATCACCGCCCCCCGGCCCCGCACGCGGGACGCGGTACTCGGCCTGGCGCGCCGGTCGGCGATGGCCGCCTTCGACCCGGCCCGGCCGCTGTGGGAGGTCACCCTGGTCGAGGGCATCAAGGGCGGCGAGGCGGCGCTCATCATCAAACTGCACCACTCGCTGTCCGACGGCGTAGGCGCGATGCGCATGCTGGCCATCGTGGCCGACTTGCAGCGCGAGCCCGCCGACCTGGGCGAGATGCCGCCGGTGCCGCCGCCGGCCGAGACACCGGACCTGCTCGCCGTGATCACCGGCACCGCCGGCTCGATGGCCGGGCAGGCCGTGAGCCTGGCCTGGCGCGGGGCCTCGGCGGCGATCCCGGCCTGGATCCGCTACACACGGAACCCCGTCGGCTACCTCCGCAGCGCCGTCGACATGGCCCGTTCCGTCTACCGCACGGCCGCACCTAATAGCAGCACCCTGTCGCCGCTGATGCGGGAGCGGGCGACGACCCGTCAGCTCGCCATGATCGAGGTCTCCCTGGACGCGCTGAAGAAGTCGGCCAAGACCGTCGACGGGACCGTCAACGACGCCTACCTGGCGGCCATCGCCGGGGGGCTGCGGAGGTACCACGAGCGCCACGGCACCGCCGTCGACTCCCTGCGGGCGCTGATGCCGATCAACCTGCGGGCCGGGCAGGACGCCAACTGGGGCAACAGGATCACCTTGCAGCGGCTGACCGTGCCGGTGGGGGAAGCGGATCCGGCGGCTCGGATGCGGGTGCTGCACCGTGTGGCCAAGGCGGCGCGCGAGGAGCCGTCGCTGTCGGTCACTGACACCATCGCGGGGGCGCTGAACATGCTGCCCGTCGGGTACGTGGGCGGGATCCTCAAGCACGTCGACTTCGTGGCGAGCAACGTGCCCGGCGCTCCCATCCCGGTCTACCTCGCGGGCAGCAAGATCACCGGCATGTTCGCGTTCGGGCCGACCGTCGGCGCCTCCGTCAACATCACGCTGATGTCCTACGACGGCAGCTGCGATATCGGCATCAACATCGACGCCGCCGCCGTGCCGGATCCAGACGTGCTGATCGACTGCTTCCGGGAGGGCTTCGCGGAAATCACCGCCCTCGGCGATTAGCCGGGATGGCTGGGCGGCACGTCCAGGGCCGGGTTGCGGTCGAAGAAGCCGGACGGCTTGAGCCAGAACGAGACGATGTCCGAGGGCATCACCGGCCAGTCCTCCGGCCGGGTGATGTGGTGGATGCCGAACACGTACCACAGCACCACGTCGGTGTTCTCGATGGGCCGGCCGGCCTCGGTCCAGGCGGCCAGGCCCGAGTCGTGCTCGCTCTGGACCGGGAAGTCGCCGCAGGGCCAGCGCTCGTCCTCGCGGTAGGGAGTCACCCAGAGCGTGTGCCCGATCACCTCGGCCCGCTGGTAGGCCGGCGAGGCGGGATCGAGGAGGGGCGGGAACGCCGCCGAGGGCACGAGCTTGTAGCCGACCGGGGTACCCAGTCCGTTCGGTACATTGTCGTTCACGACCTTCCAGGCACGCTGCGTGCTCCAGTCGTAGTCCTGTTTCCCCTCCGCCTCGGTGCGCAGCGGGGTGCTCCTGACCACCAGGCCAAGGCCGTACGGGTCGTCGCCGCCGACCTTGGCCGGCTGGGAATCCGTGGCGTAGACCGTGTTGCCGGTCCCGTCCACGTCGAGGTCGAGCCGGGCCACGATGAAATGCTGGTGGAACGGCGCGTAGGTGCCCTGGTCCACCAGCGTCCCGTTGGCCGGCCGGCTGCCCGGCGCGGCGGCGTGCGAGGTGACCAGGATCCCGGTCGCGCGGACCTCGCACTCGATGTTGCCGTCCTGGTAGAACCGCCAGTACACGAGGTACTCGTAGTTGGCCACGGTGACGTGGAAGGAGACCACGAGCCGCCGGGCCCGCCTGACCTCCACGCCGGCCCGCTCGTCGACGTGCTTCCAGCCGACGCCGCTGTCCTCCTCGTGGACGCAGATGGCGTTCGGTATGGTCCGGGGCTCGCCGCGGGAGTCGTGCACCACCGCGTCCAGGTAGGTGATCTCGCCCAGGCAGTCGCAGCCCAGGGTCAGCGAGGTGGTCATGAAGCCCAGGCCCCACTCGCCGATGTCGAACGCGGTCCGCCGGTAATGGTCCGGGCTGGCGTCCCGGTAGGGCACGACCATCTCGGCGAACGAGAGCCGGTGCGCCACCGAGCGGAGCCTCATCCCGTCGCGGAAGCCGACCTGGTGCAGCACCAGGCCTTCGCGGTGGTTGAAGCCCAGCCGGAGCTGCCAGTTCTGCCAGTTCAGCAGGTGTCCGTCCAGGGTGAAGCCGACCCCTTCCGGCTGGCTGATCTCCAGCGGCGTCACCTCGCGCAGCCGCATGGGGATGAGGCTGGGCAGGTACTCGCCCATCACGTCGGGCTGGCTTGCGGTGCCGTCTTCGTAGCTGTCCTCCAGCTCGAGCAGCGTCATGGTGTTCAGGTCGACGACGGGGTGCAGGCCGGTGACGTGGTGGGCGTACGGGTTGCCCTGCGCGCTGTCCCGGTACCAGACATCAGACCAGCCGAGCCGTCGGCCCTGGTAGCGGTGGGGGACGAGCGCGGCGCCGTAGGCCCACATGTCGGTCAGCACCAGGGACATGTCGGTGATCCCGCGCCGGGCCAGCGCCTGGGCCACGACGGGGTGGGCGCGGAGCATCTCATCGCACTCATGCCACTCGTCCACGGTCATGTTCGGCTGCTGGCCGGGCAGGTGCTCCCAGTTCGTGACCTCGTCGCCGGACAGCGACACGGTGGCCCGGTAGGCCTGGCCGTCGGCACGGTCCCAGCAGACCACGAGCGCCTCGCGCCTGGCCGGCTCTCCCGCGGCCGCTTTGGCCGCCAGCGCGGGCAGGTCCGCCTTGGCCGGCTCCCTCAGCTCGATCGAGGCGAACCGCCAGCTGCCGCCGATCCCGCGATCGCGCCGCAGGATCTCGGCCGCCTGCCGGAACTCCTCCGCCGACAGCGGGGCCAGTGGGTGGGTCACGGTCGTCCTCCGTTCCCGCGGCAACCAGGTCTTGGCCGATTATCGCTGGTTCTTGCGGCGCGTGCGGTGCAGGCTCTACGTTTCGGCCATGCACAGTGTGGATCCGACGACGGAGTCGATGATCAGGTCAGTGCTCGCCTACGCGGAGAACCGGCTGCGGCTGGACCCGGTTCCGCTCGACAAGGGCTCCCGGGACCCGGCCGAGCTCGAGGCGGCCCTGGCGGGGCTGCCCAGCGCCGAACCGCACACCCCCGACCAGGTGCTCGGGGTCTACGCCTCGGTCGTGGCGCCTGCCGTCATCTCGGCGGACAGCCCGCGCTTCCTCGGCTTCATCCCGGCCGCGCCGACCAAGGCCTCGCTGCTGTTCGACATGCTGATCTCCTGCGCGTCGATCCAGGGCATCTCCTGGCTGGAGGCGGCGGGCGCGATCCACGCCGAGAACATGGTGCTGCGGCTGATCGCCGACCGGGCCGGGATGCCGCAGACGGCGGGCGGCTGCTTCGTCTCCGGCGGCTCAGCGGGGAACCTGTCCGCCCTGGTCGTCGCGCGCGAGGTGGCCAAGCGGAAGGCGGGTTCCGGGGGTTCCGGGGGTGCCGGGGTTCCTGGTCCGGCCCGGCGGTGGCGGGTGGCGGTCAGCGAGGACGCCCACTCCTCCATCATCAACACGCTGCGGATCTGCGAGATGGACCCGATGGTCGTGCGGTCGCAGGATCACCGGCTGACCGGCGCCGGCCTGCGGGCGGCGATCGCCGCCGACGGCGACCCGGGCTCGCTGGCCGCGGTCGTGGCCACCTCGGGCACCACCAACGCGGGCATCGTCGACGACCTGGCCGGCGTGGCCGGGGTGGCGCGCGAGCACCAGCTGTGGTTCCACGTGGACGGCGCCTACGGCGGGGCCGGCCTGTTCGCGCCGAGCGTCCGGCGCAAATACGACGGCATCGAGCACGCCGACTCGTTCATCATGGACCCGCACAAGTGGCTGTTCGCCCCGTTCGACTGCGCGGCCCTGCTGTACCGGAACCCCTCGGTGGCCCGCTCGGTGCACAAGCAGGACGCCTCCTACCTGGACGTCATCCACGACCGGGCGGGCGAGTGGAACCCGACCGACTACGCCTACCACCTCACCAGGCGGGCCCGGGGCCTGCCGCTGTGGTTCTCGCTGTCGGTCCACGGGGTGGACGCCTATACCGAGGCCATCGAGACGGCGATCGGGCTGGCCCGGCAGACCGCGGATGAGATCCGGGGCCGGGACCACCTGGAGCTGATCCGCGAGCCGGAGCTCGGGGTGGTGCTGTTCCGCCGCCGCGGCTGGAACGCCGGGCAGTACACCGCGTGGGCTGACCAGCTGCTGCAGGATCAGGTGGCCTTCATACCGCCGTCGGCGTGGGAGGGCGAGACGGTGGCCAGGTTCGCGTTCCTGCATCCGCACACCACGATGGATCTGGTGCGCGAGATCCTCGACCGGATGGACTGACGGGGGTCAGCTGGACTGGGCGGCCTCGACGCCAGCCCCGATGCCGGCTTGGGCGTCGGCTTCGGCGTCGGTTTCGGCCAGGCCCCAGGCGACGCCGGCGTACCTGGCGTCGATCGCGGGCTCGCCGGGCAGCTGCTCGTCTTCGGCGAACTCCAGGTCAAGGTCCAGGTCGGTGCCGGTGCCGGTGGCGCACATGGCTACTTCCTTTGGCGGGAGGGGAGGATGAAGGTGACGGTCTGCTGATTTTGCTGGGTGATGATGGTGCCGATGCCGGTCACGTCCGGGCCGGCCGGGGCCAGCGCATCGATCTGCCAGGCTTCGGATCCGTTGAGCCCGCCGGACTGCGACGGCTTCCAGCTCGTTCCGGCCGCCGACGTCCACAGGGCGACGTCCTGCTGCCCGGGCGGGCCGAACAGGCCCGCGGCGGTGAAGCCGACGGAGTCCGCGGTCAGCGCGGTGAAGACCGTGTCGGGTCCCGGCGAGCTGAACGGCACCTGCTGCCAGTCCTGGCCGCCGTCCGCGGAGAGCTCGGCGAACGGGACGGTGCTGGCTCCCGCGCCGGTGCCGGTCATGGCCTGGCCTAGGGCGACCACGTTGCTGCCGTTGATGGCGACTTGCTGAAGCTCAGCGGTCGTGGCCCCGTCCGGCGTCGGCAGGACGATGGTCTCCCAGGATCGCCCGTTGGCGGTCGTCCAGACGGCTGGCTGGCCGTCGTGCGAGCCCACCGAGACGAAACCGTCCGCGTCCGCGGCGACCGCGAGCACCTGGCTCGAGCCGGTCGTGTCGTTCACGTCGTGCGCGCGGGTCCAGCTCATCAGGTTCGGTGACCACCACACGTCGGCTATGCAGCTGCCGTTCGGGGCCACCAGCTTGCCGACGATGACGTACCCGGCCGGGCCGGAGGCGGCCGCGACGGCGGACACGCCGGCCAGGTCCTGGGTGATGTTTCCGCCGGCCACCCCCCACACGGTGCCGTCGGCCGAGGTCAGAATGACCGGTCCGGGCGTGCCCACGGCGAGCCATCCGGCCGGCCCGTGGGTCACGCTGGTCAGCGTGCGCAGCCGCGGGTCGGCCGCGACCAGCGCCAGCGAGGAGACCAGCGTCCAGGTTCCGCCGGACGCCTTACGCCACACCGCCGGGTAGCCGTTGGCGCTGCCGACCGCGATCTGCTGGCCGCCGTCCATCGCGGTGCTGTTGATCTTCATCTCGGGGATCGAGGCCCCGGTGATGCCCGCCAGCGAGATCGACCGCACGGTGCCGTCGGTGCTCGCCTGGAGGAAGACGGGCTGCTGGCTGACCTTGCTAGCGGGCGTGTAGCCGACGGCGACGATGGTGCCGGCCGGGGCGACGGTCGCGCCGGCCACGGACTGGTCCGTCGCGTTGCCGAGCGGCCCCGTCGGCAGCCAGGCCGTGCCGGTGCCGGTGCTTGTGTAGCCCACGAGCTGGCCATCAGCGCTGGTTCCGGTGACCACGAAGCCGTAGCCACTGCCCTTCACCACGCCGGGGCTCCAGCCGCCTGCCGGGTCGATGGTGGCCGAGTACTGCCACGCCTGCCCGTTCGGGGAGAAATAGGCTATGCCGTCGGCGGTGCCGCTCGCGGTCCGGCCTGGCCTGACCGCGATGAACCCGGCGCTGTCGAATCCCAGGCCGCTGATCTCGGTCCCGGCCCCGTGGTCGGCCGGGATCGTCACCCGGGTCCACGCGGCTCCGCCGTTGGTGCTCAGCCAGGTGACGTCGTAGGTCGTTCGGCCCCGGGCCACCGTGCCGGAGATCACCGTGGCGTTACCCCGGGAGGTGGCGTACGAGATGTTCTGCACGATTTCGCCGGGTCCGGCTAGCCCGAGCTGGGCGGCGGTCATCCGCTGCCAGGTCAGGCCGTTCCGCGACGTCCAGATCACCGCTTGAGAGATGCCGCGGGTGGCGCCCGTGCCCGTGCCCGTGCCTGTGCCTGCGGCGAGGAAGCCGCCGACGGTTTTCGTGATCACCCACACCGAGTCGCCGGGGAGCTGCGGGCTGATCCCGTGGGTGGCCGCGAGGGTCCAGGTCAGGCCGTTCTGGCTGGTCCAGATGGCTTGCGGGCCGGCCGCCAGCCAGCCGCCCGCGCCGCCGGCCAGCAGCGCGGCCGGGTGACTGAGCGCGGCCTGGCCGCCGCCCGGCGCGCTGACCGGGGCGAGGTGCCAGCTGGCACCGGCGTTCGTGGAGACCAGGAACTGCTGGCGGACCAGGCCGTCACTGGTCTGCGAGCCCAGCGTCACGATCGTGTTGCCCGCGGCGACCACGCGGTTGACCGACTGGAAGACCCCGCGCTGTTCCTGGCCGGGATAGCTGTCGAATGTGACCGCGGCCAGCGGCAACTGCGGCGCGACGGAGTTCGTGGTCTTGTGCTGGTCCGAGGTGAGCGGGCCGAACTTCAGGCCATGGCCGGTCAGCAGCGCGAGAGCTAGCGCGGCCACCGCCACCAGCACGATGGCCGGCACCACGATCGTCGCGATGCGGCGGCCGCGGCCGCGCCGCCTGGGCCGGCCGGGCCGCCCGGAGCCGGGCATCCGGTGATCGAGGAGGAGGATGTCGTCCGGCGAGGTGTCGTCCGCCCACGCCAGATCGGCCCGCCGCGGAGCGTCCGGGGGCACCAGGCCTGCCGGGCGTTCCCAGATGGGCGGCCGGTCGTCCCCCCACCTGTCCGCACCGTGGTCGGCGGAGTCGTCGGAGGCGGCGCCGTCGCGGGCAGCACCGTTACGGGCAGCATCGTCGCGGGCAGGGCCGTCGTCCTCGTCGACACTGGGGCCGGAGAACACGGGCGCGCCAAGGGGGACCTCCATGCGCCCCGGCCAGCCAGCGGCGACCGGTTCAGCCGGGCCCGGCCTGACCGGCCGGGCGGCGTGCCGCGGCGGCGCGGGAGGACGCGAGGGGAGCGCCTGCCGGGGGATCTGCCGGCCAGGCGCCGACGGGTACCGCGGCCGCTGCCCGGACGGCGGTCGCTGCCCGGACGGCGGTCGCTGCCCAGACGGCGCTGGCTGCCCGGACCGCGGTCGCTGCCCAGGCGGCGCTGGCTGCTCCCACTGGATGCCGGCCTCGCTCCAGAGCTGGTGGGTTCGCTGCCAGGGGGAAAGCCCGGCCGCGCTCGCGGCGTCTCCACCCGGGGAGCCCGGAGCGCCCGGACGGCGGAGCTGGAATCCCGGGCCGCCGGCCCGGCCGCGCATCGCTTGGGTCGGGCCCAGCGCGCGGGGTGCCGACCTTGGCATCAGCGGTGAGGCCCAGGATCCATCCGGCTCACGGCGAGGTGAGGGCACCGCAGTGGGGGGACGCCAGGTGCTGGCGTGAGGCCAGGGGCTAGTCAGCGCGGGCATGGCCGGAGGGGCGGGCGGAGCCACGGGCGCGGGCGCAGCCGGGGGGGCGGGCGAATCTGGGGCAGGGGGCGCGGGCGGGGCTGAGGCAGGGGCCGCAGGCGGGGCTGGGGCGGGAGGCACGGGCGGGGCTGAGGCGGGAGGCACGGGCGGGGCGGGCGGGGCGAACCACTGACCGGGCAGGTCGCCCTCGGTGTCCTCGCCTGCGGCGCTCGGGGGGTCATTGGCGGGTGACGGGGCGGGGGTGCGCAGGAACCATCCCGCGGGAGGTGCCACACCGGGCCAAGAATTGTCGTCGGCATCGGCCTCGTCGGCAGTTGGCTCTTGCGCACGCTCCTGTGCGGCAAGCTCGGGGGCGGGCCTGGCCTCTTGGTCATCGGCCTGCGGCTGGCGCGGGCCCGGGACAATCAGGCCCGGTGGCACGGACCAGGAGGGCATGAGATTTTGCGGATCATCCCAGCGGAACAGGCCAGTATGCTGCCGATCTTCCTCCACCGAGGAACCCATGTTACGATTCTCACCCGACTGGTTACCTTCTGTATTCACCACAGACCCCAGTCTAGGCACATATCCGGCAAAATGCCGCACTGTGCCGATCCTCATACTTTTTAGTCCATACGGGATACCCCGCGGTTCGATGTTACCGATTGAGAGCAAGCGTGTACAGAGGGCAATTTTCGGGGGTTCGCCAGGCCATGCCGCGACCCGCCCAGGCCCGGGACGCCGCCCCCAGACCGGCCGATGCCCGGGTGAGCCCATGCCCAAATCAGCCGGTGCCCGGGCCTGCCGACGCCTTAACCAGCCCGGTGCCCGGGCCGGCCGGGCAGCTTAGCGCGGGCTCGGGCCAGGAGGACCAGCCGGGCGGCCAGGGCGCGGGAGCCAACGGTGGCCCGGCGTTTCCTCGGCCTGGATCAAGCCGTATCCGATGGCCTGGCTGGTGGTCAACGTGCGACCGCGGCGCGCGTCTTCGCGGATCTGATCCACCTCCCGGCCGGTTACCTCGGCCAGCTTGAAGTACAGCGTGTCAAGCATGCGGGTCACCTGCTGCTCGCGAGCGGTGAGGGCGGTCACCGTGCCACCGAAATGCAGCTTCGGCTCGCTCAGCACGAAGGAGGCGTTCGGGTAACCGCACCGACGCGGGCAGGAGACGAGCACGCCAAGGGCAGGACCGCTGATCTCGCCGCTCACGCAGGCGTGCACCGGCACCCGCAGGACGTCGAGGATCCCCATGACGGTGAGGGCGGCGGAAAGCTCGGCCCGCAGGTTCTGCAGTTCCAGGCGGATCGGTCGTTTCTCCTCGGCGTCCAGAGTGAGCAACTGAGCCGAGAGCCTGGCGGCCGCGTCATCGTCGAGGAGCCCCGAAGCCAGCACGATCCGCTTGGCCAGCAGCCGCTCGTCTAGCTTCGTGCACCAGGCAGCGTCCGGATCCTGCCACACCCGGGTCGGCATGGCCGGCAGAGGCGGACGGGGGGTCGCGGGCGGCGTGGACGGCCACCAGTCCGGGGTGCCCGGGAAGGGTGGCCCATACGGCCGGCCCGGCTCCTCCGGCCGCGGCGGCACGGGCGGAATGTGCGCACGTGCCATCGGCTGCCGCGCAGCCATACACGGTGCTGCCGGATGGTGTGCCGTTTCCTGCGGCACCGGGCTTCGTGGCAGCTTCCCTGGCGTCATGGACTGTCTCCTTCCCCCGGACGGTTGAGTCTCCAGGTGATCTGGCCGCCGACCGCGGCGGCATAGCGCTCCAGCGTCGAGGCGCGCACATCCGCGCCGCCGGACTCGAGCCTGGCCACCGCGGACTGGGAGGTCCCCATACGCGCGGCAATCTCGGTCTGCGACAGGCCGGCCGCCTGACGCTGTTCGGCCAGCTTGCGGACGAGCCTGCCGCGGGCTTCGGCCATCCGCGCCGCCTGCTCGTCCGCCCGCCGGCGCAGCGCCATCTCGCGGAATCCGGGCATCACCGGCAGTGGCGCGCCGGCCTCATCCCCCGATGCCTCCGGCTTCCCGGTACTCTCCGGCACTGGGTGCTTCCTGTTCATACCTCAAAGGTTATCTCAAATTTGAGATAGCGCCCGGCGTAGCAGGCAGCGGGGTAAGTGTTGCGGGAGGCCAGGGGTGAGAGTGGCGCGAGGGGTGCAGTGGTGTCAGGAGGCGGGAAGGGCGCAGAGGTGTCAGGGGGCGGGAGGAGCGTAGGCGCGCATGAAGACGGCGATGCCGCTGGTGATGATGCGGTCGGCTTCGGCGTCGGTGAGCTGGATGGTGCCCATCATGGACTTGTTGTTGACCTGGCCGAACGTCAGCGCATACAGGTGATCGGCGGCTTGGCCGGGATCGTCGGTGTCGAGCAGCCCGGCCGTGGCCAGCTATGCGGCCGGGCCGCGGGGCCCGCCGCGAAGCGGCCAGGGAGCAGAGTCGGGTGGCGGGACCGGACGCGCCCGGCGCGGGCCGGGACGATCGGAGCTGGGGCGATCGGAGCTGGGGCGATCGGAGCTGGGGCGATCGGAGCTGGGGCGACCGGGGCCGGGATGACCGGGGGACGGGACGGCGACTGGCCAGGAGGCTTCGGCCCAGACGGTGCGGCCGGGGTAGGCGTCGGAGAAACCCCAGCGGCTGGTGCAGGCGGCCACCATGGCGAGCCCCCGCCCGCCTTCGGCCATCAGGTCAAGGGATCCCGCCGCCGGGACGGACGGGCCGCCGTCGTCGGTGACCGCGACCCGGGCCACCCCCACGCGCGGGCAGTCGACCTCGACCGTGAACACGCCGCCGCGCCCCGAGGCGGTGTGCGCGATCGCGTTGGCGCACAGCTCGGACACGCACGTCATCAGCGTCTCCCTGGCCGGGCAGCCGGCCAGCAGCTCACCGACGAACCGGCGTGCTTCCGGTACGGACGCGGGCGTGCCCCGGTAGGTACGGGCCCACGGACGCGTCGATCGGACTGGACCCAAGTGAAGCACCGGGTAGGCACCTGTCACCGTAGGTCACCCCCTGACAACTAGCTCCTACTGTAAGTGACGCGCGAGGGCGGGAAATGGTTCAAAGGGGATTTCCGGGCCGTGAGCGTCATGCAAAACCGGTTGCGAGTGCAGGCCCTCTGGGCCTGCGCGAGCGGCCCGGGAGCGTCATCCAGGACCGGCCCAGCGAGCACGGGCCTTCTGAGCCCGTGCGAGCGGCCGGTGCCCCGGCTACGGCGCGAACCGCAGCGGGTACCTGGATGACGCGAGCATCAAGGCAACACCGTGCAGGTCCCAGGGGCAGCAACCTCAGCGGGTTCTTGCATGACGCGAACTTTTGCATAAGACACCGTGACGGCAGATACCGGCGGGACACGGACGTTCGCGGGGCACGACGCGGCCAAGGCGGGACCACCGGGACGGGCGGGACGCCTGAGCCGGGGCACGCAGTACGCCCGTTCGGTAGGAATTGCTGGTTAAAACGCTGATTTCGTACCTTTCGCCCCCTTCCGTGGCGGTCGGGTCAGAGGGACACTATGGGGATCAAGCACAGTCAGGAGGAGCAGATGGAAGCGAACCCTTCCGGCGGACCTGGGCTCAAGCGTTCGCTGTCGATATGGGCGGCGGTGGGCCTGTCGGTGGCGCTGATGGCGCCGAGCATGGCGGCGAACATCAACCCCCAGGGCAGCGCGACCTACGCGGGCCGCGCGGTGCCGCTGACCTTCCTCATCGCGGCCGTCGGCGTGCTGCTGGTGGCCTACTCCTTCGTCCGGCTGTGCCAGTACTTCCACCACTCGGGTTCGGTGTACGCGTTCGTCGGCGCGACGCTGGGCCCGCGGACCGGGGTGGTGGCCGGCTGGGGCCTGCTCGGCACCTACACCTTCTACGCGGTGGTCACCTCGGCCGCGGCCGGCATTTTCGGCACCGCGTTCCTGCAGGAGGTCGGCATCTGGCACAACCCGCCGTCGTGGGCACCGTTCGTGCTGCTCGCGGTGGCGCTGCTGCTGGCGCTGGTGCTGGCGATCATGCCGGTCAGGCGCGGCGGGCACGTGCTGCTGAGCGTGGAGGGCACCACGGTCGCCCTGATCCTGGTCGTCACCGCGGTGGTGCTGGTCCGGCTGCTGGCCGGGAACGCGCCGGGCGGGCACACCTTCACCCTGAGCGTGTTCACGGTGGCGCCGGGGACGGCTACCAACGACGTGTTCCTGGGCGTGGTGTTCGGCTTCCTGTCGTTCGCCGGTTTCGAGGCGGCGGCCACCCTGGGCGAGGAGGCCAACCGGCCCACCCGGGACATCCCGCGGGCGATCCTGTTCACCGCGATCTTCGGCGGCCTGTACTTCGTGATCGTCACCGCGGTCGAGGTGATGGGCTTCGGCACGGACGCGGCGGGCATCAAGGCGTTCACCACCTCGCCGTCGCTGCTCGGCGACCTCGGTTCCACCTACGTCGGCAGCTGGGTCGGCGACGTGATCACGCTGGGCACCACGGTCAGCGCCTTCGGCTGCTGCCTGGCCTGCGTGGTCGGGGCGGCCCGGCTGCTCTACGCGCTGTCCCGGGACACGGCCGGGCCGCGCGGGCTTGGCCGGAGCAACTCGCGCTGGGGCACCCCGGCCTGGGCCACCCTGGTGGTCGTGGTGGCCGCGGGCGTCATCGTCGCCATCCAGGCCGCCGTGTCCTCCCCGCCCGCCGCCTTCAACAGCTTCCTGTGGTCCGGCACCATCGGCACGCTGATCCTGCTGGTCGTGTACGTGCTGGCCACGGTGGGCTGCATCATGCTGGTGTTCGTGCGGCACAAGCTGCCGGTGCCGACGTGGCAGATCGTGGTGCCGATCGCGGGGCTGATCGTGCTGGGCTACACGCTGTACCGCAACGTGATCCCGTACCCGACCGGCGACGCCGCGTGGTTCCCCGTGGTGTCCGGCATCTGGCTGGTGGTGGCGGTGATCGCGGTGATCTTCGCGCCGGGCACGGCGCGCAAGCTCGGCGCGGCGCTGGCCGCCCGCGAGGGCATCGCGGCGCCGGGCGCCGAGGAGGCGGCGGGGCGCCGGCTGGCGCCGGTACGCGACGAGGCGTCGTCTTAGTGCCGGACCTGCTCCCGTTCGTCGCCGAACAGTCCCTGGTCGACCATCACTGCCACGGGGTGCTGTACCGGGACGCGGACGAGGCCACGCTGGAGTCGATGCTGAACGAGGGCGTCGGGTGGCCGGGCGGCTCGGTGTTCGACTCGCAGGCCGGGTTCGCGTTCCGGCGGCTCTGCCCGCCGGTGCTCGGCCTGCCGCCGCACGCCGAGCCCGGCGGCTACGCGGCCCGCCGGGCCGAGCTGGGCGCCGCCGAGGTGAGCAAGCGGTTCCTGTCGCTGACCGGGACCTCCGTGCTGTGCGTGGACACCGGCTACACCCCGGAGCCGATCACCTCCCCGAGCGAGCTGGCCGACCTGGCGGGCGCGACCGCGCACGAGATCGTCCGGCTCGAGCGGGTGGCCGAGGACGTGGCCGCGGCCGGGGTGGGCGCGGCCGGGTTCGCCGACGCGGTACGGTCCGCGCTGGCCACCCGGACCGCGTCGGCGGCGGGCGTGAAGTCGATCGCCGCGTACCGGACCGGGCTCGGCCTGCTGGCCGAACGGCCGTCTGACTTCGAGGTCACGGCCGCGGCCGGGCGGTGGCTTTCTGCCGCGGACGGGCCTGGCGCGCCGCGGCTGGCCGACGAGACCGTGGCGCGGTTCCTCATCTGGTGCGGCGTGGACCTGCGGCTGCCGGTGCAGTTCCACGTCGGCTACGGGGACAGCGACGTCGACCTGCACCGCTGCAACCCGCTGCTGCTCACGCCGCTGCTGCGGGCCATCCAGCCCACCGGGGTCCCGGTGATGCTGCTGCACAACTACCCGTACCACCGCGAGGCCGGCTACCTGGCGCAGGTGTTCCCGCACGTGTACGTCGACGCCGGGCTGGCCACGCACAACCTTGGTTCCCGGGCACCCGCGCTGCTGGCCGAGGCGCTCGAGCTGGCGCCGTTCGGAAAGTTCCTGTATTCGTCGGACGCGTTCGGGCTGCCCGAGCTGTATTACCTGGGCGCGGCGCTGTTCCGGTCCGCGCTGTCCGCGTTCCTGCGCTCGGGGCTTTCCGAGGAGCTTTATACCGAACGGACCGCGATCCGCCTGACCCGGATGTTCTGCGCGGACAATGCGAAGCGCGCCTACCAGCTGGGCAGCCAGATGTAGCGGGTTTACGTATCCGCGAGGCGGAGGGCGTCGTGGAGGAGGGTGTCGCGGGCGGCGTCCAGCCACCGGACACGGGGGTCACGGCGAAACCAGGATTCCTGGCGGCGGGCGAACCGCCTGGTCGCTTTGATCGTCTCCAGGCGGGCCTGCTCGAGGGTCCACTCGCCGTCCAGGTAGCGGAGCAGCTGCTGGTAGCCCAGCGCGCGGCCGGCGGTCTTGCCATCGCGCAGGCCCTGGTCCACCAGGTTGCGCACCTCGGCTTCCAGGCCCGCCCGCCACATCCGGTCGACCCGGGCGGCGATCCGCAGGTCGAGCTCGGGCCGGGGCAGGGTGAGGCCGATCTGGACGGCCGGGCGGTTCTGCTGGTACGCGGGCAGGGTCGCGGTGAACGGGCGCCCCGATATCTCGATCACCTCCAGGGCGCGCACGATCCGGCGCCCGTTGCTGGGCAGGATCGCGCTGGCCGCGGCCGGGTCGAGCCCGGCCAGCCTTGCGTGCAGGGCCGGGGCGCCCAGGCAGGCCAGCTCGTCCTCGAGGCGAGCGCGGGTCACCGGGTCCGTTCCGGGGAAATCCAGGTCGTCGAGCGCGGCCCGGACGTACAGGCCCGAGCCGCCGGCCAGGATGGGCACCCGGCCGCGGGCGATGATCTCGTCGATCGCGGCGCGGGCGAGCTTGGCATAGTCGGCCACGTTCGCGCTCTGGGTCACCGGCCAGATGTCGAGCAGGTGGTGCGGGACGCCCTGCCAGGCGGTTTGGGGCTCCTTGGCGGTGCCGATGTCCATGCCCTGGTAGAGCTGCATCGAGTCGGCGTTCACGATCTCGCCGCCGAGGGCGCGGGCCAGCTGGACGGCCAGCCCGGACTTCCCGGTGGCAGTCGCCCCCACCACGGCGATGACGTGCGTCCCCATGCCCTTTAGTGTGCCCTCAGACCGCGGCCGCGATCAGCATCGGCTCACCCTGGTGTCAGGGACGCGGAGACCGTTCACCTCGTAGTCCGTCCGCTAGGAGACGACTAGGAGGCTACCTGAGGGGCCGGCCCGTCACCGTCGCGGCTGACGGTCACGGTCGCGCACGGCGACCTGCACGGTCGCGCGTGACCGGAGGCGCCTGGCCCGGTTGGCCCGGCGGCGCTTCTCCTCCTCCTGATCGTCGGCTTCGGTCTCCAGGTACAGCTTCACGAACATCGGATGCATGGTGGTCCCCCTTACACCGGCCAGTGGCCCTTTAGCCGTTCAGAGCCGACCGCGAAGGCATAAATACGTGCTCTTCTATACAGACTGCGGACAGCCCGGCCAGTCATCGGCCTCTGCGGATGGTAGAACGCGGTCATGGGCATCCACAGCACTGGCGGGTCCACGAGACGCGGCTGAACGAATCCGGCCAGTTCACCACCACGATCGACGGGCAGCGGGTGCACTTCCTGCACGTCCGTCCGGCCTCACCGGGCGCCCTGCCTCTGTTGCTAGCGGCGCTCGCGGGCGCCCGGGGTCACTAGCCCGCTCTCGTAGGCCATGACGACGAGCTGGGCGCGGTCGCGCGCGTTCAGCTTGGTCATGATGCGGCTGACATGGGTCTTGGAGGTCAGCGGGCTGAGGAACAGGCGGGCCGCGATCTCGTCGTTGGACAGGCCCTCGGCGACCAGCGCCAGTACCTCGCGCTCCCGGTCGGTCAGCCCGGCCAGGGCCCGGTCGCTGGGCGGCGGCCGTTCGGGGCGGCTGGCCAGGTCGGTGATGAGCCGCCGGGTCACGCTCGGCGACAGCAGCGCGTCGCCCCTGGCCACCACCCGCACGGCCTGGATGAGGTCGGCCGGCTCGGTGTCCTTGACCAGGAAGCCGCTGGCCCCGGCGCGGATCGCCTGGTAGACGTACTCGTCGGACTCGAACGTGGTCAAGATGATCACCTTGACCCCGGCGAGGTCGTCGTCGGCGGAGATGCGCCGGGTAGCTTCCAGGCCGTCCACGCCGGGCATCCGGATGTCCATCAGCACCACGTCGGCTCGCTCGCGGCGGGCCAGGTCCACGGCCTGCGCCCCGTCGGTGGCCTCGCCGACCACCTCGAGGTCGCCGGCGGCGTCGATCAGCACGCGGAACCCGGCGCGGATCAGCGCCTGGTCGTCGGCGAGCAGGACACGAATCATGGGCGCACCCCTTCGCGGGCCGCGGCGGCTGCCGGTCCGGCCGCAGGCGAAGGCGGCGTGCCGGGCGAAGGCGCTGTGCCGGGCGAGGGCGCTGTGCCGGGCGGGGAGCCTGGCAGCGTGTCGGCGGGGTGGCCGCCCAGGGGAAGCCGGGCCGCGACCCGGAAGCCGCCGCGGGGGCCGGGGCCGGTCTCGACGATGCCGCCCACGGTGGCCGCGCGCTCGCGCATCCCGGCCAGGCCGTGGCCGCCGCTCTGGCCCGCGACCGCGCCGGCCGGCTGGCCGCGACCGGTGTCGGTCACCTCGATCCGCAGTTCGTCGTGGTGATAGCCGAGCGAGACCGCGGCGGTCGCTGGGCCGGCGTGCCGGATGGCATTGGTCAGCGACTCCTGGACGATGCGGTACGCGGCCAGATCCACGGCGGCCGGCAGCGGGACCGGCTCCCCGGTCACGGTGCACGTCGTCTCCAGGCCGGCCCGGCGGGCCCCGTCGATGAGGGCCTCGAGCTGAGCGGTGCCCGGGGCCGGCTGGGTGGGGTCGGCGTCGTCGGCCTGGCGCAGTACGTCGAGGATGGCACGCAGTTCCCTGAGCCCCTCCTTGCTCGCGGCCTTGATCGCCTGCAGGGATTCGGCGGCCACCTCGGGGCGGGTGGACAGGACGTGGGCGGCCACCCCGGCCTGCACGTTGATGGTGGCCATGGTGTGGGCCACGACGTCATGCAGTTCGCGGGCGATGCGCAGCCGTTCCTCGTCGATGCGCCGGCGTGCGTCCTGTTCGGCCCGGTCGTGGATGGACTCCACGTAGGCACGCCGGTTCGCCACCGCGATCCCGGCGACCACCACCACGGCGACCATGAAGGGAAGGACGTCCACGCCGCCGCCGAACGGCCCGAAAGGGTTGACCGCGATGCTGGCCAGGCCGAGCACGGCCAGCGTCCCTAGCCCGTACGCCACCGCCCGGCGGACGCCGGACTGGCTGGCCACCGTGTAGAGGGCGACCATCGGGGCCACCAGGATCGCGCCGTTCACGTAGCCGAGCAGGGTGTAAATCGTCGTGGCCGCCACGGAGACGCCGAGCACCGCGACCGGCCACCGGCGTCGCCAGGCAAGCGCCAAGCAGGCCACGGCGACGAGGACGAGCGCGGCCGTAGGAGTGTGTGGCAGGTGATGGCCGCCGCTGAAGTAGGCGGTCGTGCTGGGATGGGCCTCGCCGTAGGCGCCGTAGCCCAGCACGACGGTCACCGCCAGGGCGAGGACCGCATCCCTGACGGCCGGGCTGAACGATCGCCCCCCTGCCGCCGTCACACCTTCCATGCCGCAAGACTAAGCACACCGGGCGTTTTCGTCGCCCTCCCCCGGTAGGCGGCCTGGCTACTCCGCAGGGAGTACGGGGGTGCGGCTCCCGCGGCCGGACCGGTGGCGAAGATCGCAGGGTCGCGTACGGACGCCCTCGCGGTGACCGGGGACGGTAACGCCCCAGCCCTCCCCCCAGTCACAGCAGCACCTGGTCCGATTCAATGAACGTGGCGCTCTGCGCGATAGATTCAGTACAGCGCCACTCTCATAGGTTTCTCCGGCGCCCGGGGGCGCCGGAGCGAGCGGGAGGCAGAGCATGAGCGGGTACCTGGACAACACCGGCCGGGAGGACGTGCTGAGCGGGGGCGCCCGGATGATCGGGGTGGACACGCCGAAGGGTCCTTACCGGGTGTGGGTGAAGCGGACCGGCAACAACCCTGGCCTGCGGGTGCTGCTGCTGCACGGCGGGCCGGGGGCGACGCATGAGTACCTGGAGGCCTGCGACAGCTACCTGCCCGGCGCGGGCATCGAGTACTACTACTACGACCAGCTCGGCTCGGGCCGCAGCGACCAGCCGGACGAGCCGTCGCTGTGGGACCTGGACCGCTTCGTCGACGAGGTGGAGCAGGTCCGCCGGGCGCTGGGCCTGGACCGGGGCAACTTCGTCCTGTTCGGTCACTCCTGGGGCGGGCTCCTGGCCATGGAGTACGCGCTGCGCCACCAGGAGCACCTGCGCGGGCTGGTCATCTCGAGCATGATGTCCAGCGTCCCGGCCTACAACGCTTACGCCGAGCAGGTCCTGATGCCGGAGATGGATCAGGCGAAGCTGGCCGGGATCAAGTCGTTCGAGGCCAAGGGCGAGACCGAGAACCCGCGGTACATGGAGCTGCTGAACGAGCAGCACTACGTCCACCACGTGCTGCGCATGCCGGTCGAGGACTGGCCCGATCCGGTGGTGCGTGCCTTCGCGCGCATCAACCCGGCCATCTACGTGTCCATGCAGGGACCCAGCGAGCTGGGCATCAGCGCCGAGGCCAGCCTGGCCCACTGGGACCGGACCGAGGAGCTGGCCTCGATCGACGTGCCGGCGCTGGTCATCGGGGCGCGCCACGACACGATGGACCCGGGCCACATGGAGATGATGGCCGGCCGCCTGCCGCAGGGGCGCTACCTGTACTGCCCGGACGGCAGCCACATGGCCATGTACGACGACCAGGCGGTGTACTTCGCCGGCCTCATCGATTTCCTGCACGGCCTCGAAGGCTCCTAGCCGGGCCCGCAGGCCAAGACCCCGGGACGAGACCAGGCCACGGGAGGATGCGCCATGAGGGGCGAGGTCATCACGGTGTATCCCGGCCAGCAGCCGCCTGGCTCCTGGGACGCCTGCGTGCTCGTCGAGGGATCCGCTTCACGGCAGGCCGAGGTGATCGTCCTGCTCGAGCGGGGATGGACGGGTGACGGGCGGCTCGTGGTATTCGCCGCCGGGCCGCCCGGGCGGACCGGTGATGACGTGGCCGGGCTGGCCGGCTGGTATGACCTTGCCTTCGGGATCGCCGATGTGCTGATGCGCTGGTGGCCGGACGAGGAGGCAGGCTCGGTTCGGGGAAGCCTGGCGGCCTGGAATGACCGTCAGCGGGTGGTGCACGGCGTGCCGCCAGACGCACCGCATAGCCGTTACCTGCTCGAATACGCCGACAGCCACGGGCTGCCCGCGGCGGTCACGCTGCCCGGCATGGTCAGCCTCGCGCTCGGCAAGATCGGCTCCGGATCGCGCCGCACCAGCGGCGAGCGCGAGGTCCCGCTGCCCGTATGGCAGGCCGAGAGCTTCCAGCGCTGGTATTCCGCGCAGGTCTCCGCGGGGAACACGCTGCTCGGCGCGCGGCAGGTGTGGACGTTCAGCGCCGGGTCACGGCAACCTGTCCTGCTCTACTGGGCCTTGCAGGTCCGCGTTCACGTCCGGGCGGAGGACCGGGTCAAGTCCAACGAGGTGGTGATCTCCAGGCCCGATATCTCCGTCATGGCTCTCTACCGGCGCGGTACCACCATCGATGACACGGCCGTCGTGCTCGTCCGGGAATTCCGCAGCCCGGCGGTCACCCCGGACGGCTTCGTGCACGAGCTGCCCGGCGGCTCGGGGGACTCAGGAGATGCTCTTGGCCAGGCCATCACGGAAACCGAGGAGGAAACCGGGCTCGCCATCGACGTCCGGCGGATACGGGCCTACGGCAGCCGCCAGCTCGCGGCCACCGTGTCCGCCCATCACGCCCACCTGTTCTCGGCCGAGCTCACCGACGACGAGCTCGCCCGGCTGCGCACGACCCAGGCGACGCCGCACGGAGCCGGCGATACCGAACGGACCTGGACCGAGGTCACCACCTTCGCTGAGATCCGCAGGAACCGCCTGGTGGACTGGGCCACCCTCGGGATGATCACCGAGGCGCTGCTCGACTGAGATAACACAAAGTCGTGTTGACCATCGACGGCCCGGACGCCGTCGTCCAGGCCGTCCGCGACCTGCTCGGGATGGCGGTCCGCTGACGGGGAGGGCTACGGCTGGTAGAGCCGGTCCACGCCCACCAGGAGCACGTCGCCGCCCGCGGTGGCGGCCTGGAGGGCCGGATCGAAACCCGCGCCGGAATAGCACGCCAGGCTGGCACCGGCCGTGTCGTAGCCCTTGACGGTCAGCAGCGCGCGGGCGCGGCGCAGGCGCTCGACGTGGCGCAGGCCCATGACCTTGCCCCACTTCGCTTCGCCGAGCGAGATGACCTGACGCGGCTCACCGGGCCCAGCCGGGCCCAGGACGGCCACGTCGATCTCGATCTGCGTCTTGTTCTCCGGATCGGCAACGGTGCCCGAGGCCACCTCCCCCACCGGCGTACCGAACACATGCCGTCCTTCGGCGCGGGCGAACTCCCGGCACAGCCCCTCGAAATGCGGCCCGGCGACCTGCGAGCCGAACGTCGGCGCGGTGTCGGCCCAGACCTCGGCGCCCAGCCCGAGTTCCAGGTCAGCCCACCGCGGCCGCATGACCGTCTCGTAGAACGTGATGAGCGGCTCGGTGATGCGGTAGCGCGTCCGGCCGGCCCGGAATACGTCGGTCTCCTTGGCCACAAGGCCAGCGTCCTCCAGCACATTGAGCGGATGTGCGATGTCCGAAGCCCGGCGGCCAATGTAGTTCGCTATGCCGCCCCACGTCTCGTTCCTCGCGGCTATCGCCGCCAGCACCGAGTGGTAGAGCGCCGGGTCGCGGATATCTGTCTCCTCGGCGAGCAGGTACCGCGCCTCACGCAGTAGCGGGCGATCCGGGTTGAGCACCGTGCGCACCACCCAGTCGCCGAAATCATCCGGGCCTGCCGGGGCATCGTCACGGACAAACTGCCGGCGGTACGCGGGCGTGCCGCCGGCGATCGCGTGCAGCTGCGCGGCGAGCCCGGGATCGCTCACGCCCCAGAACCGGGCCGCATCACGGTAGCCGAACGGCTTGATGACCATCTCCAGGCCGGCCCGCCCGCGCAGTGGCGCGTTGCCCGCCAGCAGGCCACCCATCACGGACATCGCCGAGCCGCAGAGCAGGATGCGCGCGCGGCTTCCGCCGCCCTGGGAAGGTCCGCGGCTGTCGATCTCGCGCCGCAGCAGCGAGGGGAGCGCGGGACTGGCCTTCACCAGGTAGGGAAACTCGTCGATGATCAGCGGGACCGGGGCCTGACCGGCCAGGGTGACGAAGTACCTGAGCGCGTCCTCCCAGCCGGGAAAGGAAAAATCCGCGGCCGAGCCCGCCTGCCGGGCCAGCGCCGCGCCGAACATCCGCAGCGACTCGGCCTCCGTGGCCTCGGCTGCCTCGAAGAAGAAGCCGCTGGTCACGGTGGCGAGCGAGCGGAGCAGGTAGGTCTTCCCCTGACGCCGCCGCCCGCTGACGATGCCCAGGGTGGCCTCCGGGCGCGGGTCAGTGGCGAAGTCGGTTAGCGCCTTCCACTCCCGGTCCCGATCGAAGACATGATCGGGTTTGTCAAGACCATGTGCCATGGGATCCGCATCCAGATTGATGAACTGTACTTCACTGAAGTATACTTCAGTGAGCTATCATCCAAACAGGCTGGCTTACCGGCCACGTGAGATTGCCGACCGTTTACCGGCGGAACGGGGTCCTTCACGCCAGCGGGTGGCGCGCGGGCATGCCGAGCAGGACGGAAGCCGCGGAGCCGGCTCCGGTCGCGGGGACCGAGGGTGCTGCCGCCGGGGACGCCGCGGCGACGGCCTGCCAGACGTCGCCGGCGCGGGTGCGGCGGACGGACAGCGGGGCGGCGTCGGACAGCAGGTAGTGGGGGGCGGCGCGGGTGACGGTCACGGTGACAACGTCGCCAGGACGCGGCGCGCCCGGCGTCGGCGGCCCCGGCGTCGGCGGCCCCGGCGTCGGCGTCGGCGGCTGGGCGCCCGGGGTGAAGTGCACCAGGCGGTTGTCCCGGGCGCGGCCGGACATCCGGTGCGTGGCGGCGTCCTTGCGGCCCTCCCCCTCGGCCACCAGGACCTCCACGGTCGCGCCGGTCAGCTTCCGGTTCTCCGCGTAGGTGGTCTCCTCGACCAGGGCGGCGAGCCGCTCGTAGCGCTCCTGCACGACCGCCGCGGGCACCTGGTCCGCCATGGTGGCGGCCGGGGTGCCCGGGCGGATGGAGTAGCGGAAGGTGAACGCGCCGGCGAACCTGGCCTGGCGCACCAGGTCCAGGGTTTCGGTGAAGTCCTGCTCGGTC
>Ga0335078_10002031_pt1 | contig 30646 bp, 23 predicted proteins | sample Lox_Sample_32_FD_206711 | JGI IMG/M metagenome (GOLD analysis project Ga0335078, IMG submission 206711) | Soil microbial communities from Loxahatchee National Wildlife Refuge, Florida, United States - Lox_Sample_3.2 | ecosystem: Environmental > Terrestrial > Soil > Wetlands | place: USA... | reverse complement strand
GACCAGTGGACGGTCTTCAATGTTGCTTGAGTGCAGCATTTCATTGAGACGGAACGCCGTGTGACTGAGCAGGATCTCGGCGTTCTTGAGGCGCTTATCGTTGTCGGACAGCGAGAAGTGAATCTTCTGGGCGATGCGCTGCACTTGCTTGAGCAGGTTTGTGGCTTTGTCGACGTCGCCTGCCGCGTACTGGCGGATGCTAAGCTCAGTCATCTGATGAACAAGCTCCGCGTAGAGGAAACATTGCTCGCGCGGCTGCGCCTGATTGGCGCGTGCCTCAAGGGCGGCGATGGCATCCGGGTCAGGCGCTTTGTTATCGCCCGAAGAGGCGCACACGGGAAGGGCGGCCAAACTCAGCAAGACGCCGGCGACGATAGGAACCACACCTCGCATGGCAGACCTCCTGTTGCGCGGTGATGCCCCGAAAATTGTGACTATGTTAGTCCCAATTCACCCCGCCCCGCAAGCGTTAAGATGCGAGAAATCGATACAGTGTACAAACGAATGACCAAAAAGAGACAACTGATTACCGAATTTCCCCAAAGAGGGACAGTGCGAACCCTAATTGGACGCCAGTGGCCCAATTTCCACTGGGCCGAGGCTATCTTTCGAGAATTTGAAGGCGCTGGCGGGCCTGCCACTCCTGGTCGGGGTATTTGCCGCCGGAAAGCTGAAGAAACCGGTGATAATAGGCGGCGGCCTGTTGCTTTTGGTGCAGCGAATCATAGGAAACGGCCCAGAGGAAGAGAGTCGAAGCGTTTTCCGGCAGATAGCGGGAGCGCATGGTGAGCGCGTGCACGGCGAGATCGGGATGCCCCGTGCGCGAGGCCGCGAACGCCAGCCCGCTCCAGCCGCCGGCGTTAGCGGGGTCGATTTGCGTGGCTTGATCGAAGACCTTTGCCGCGTCTTCCATCCGGGCTTGATGAACGAGGTTCTGGCCGTGAGCGACGAGAAGATTGGCGTCTTGAGGATTGGCGGCGAGAAGGTGAAGGTAAAGCCGATCGGAGCCGGCATAATCTCCGGCGACTGCCAGCACCTGGGCCAACATGCGAGCGATGGCCGGGTCGGCAGGATGCGCGTCATGCAGTTTTTGTAGGAGCGGCAGCGCGCCGGCGTCATCCAGCGCGACAAGCACGGCGGCCATCTGGGCGTTGAGCGTGGGGTCGTCCGGGGCTGTGGCGAGCGCGGCACGAAGGAGGGTTTCCGCATCGGCATATTGCTTGCGTTGGATGAGAATGTGCGCAAGGCCCGCATTGGCGGGGACGGAGTGAGGGTCTATGGCCAGCACGCGGCGGTAGGCGGCTTCGGCGGCATCGAACTGGCCGGTTCTTTCGGCTAGCTCGGCGGCAAGCAGGGTGTCTTGAGGTGTTTCCGGAGAGAGCTTGAGGGCTTCAAGGAGATCGTTCGAGGCTGCGGCAGGATCGGTGGCGCGATCGATGCGCGCCAGAGCGCGCCAAGCCCGGGCCTTGAGCTCGGGACCCGCGTCGCCGGGATCGAGCGTGGTTGCGGTGAGGAGTTCGGGGCGGGCTTGGTCCGGCTTATTTTGGCGGGCGAGGAGCAAACCCAGCGAGATATGCGCCTCGAAGGATTTTGGATCGGCCGCGATAGCGCGGCGGTAGAGCGCGGCCGCATCGTAGAGGCGATTCTGAGCGTCGGCGACGTAGCCGGCGTCAAAGAGGGCGCGCGCATCGGCCGGATGAGCGGCGAGATACGCGTCAAGTTTGGTCGCAGCGGTTTTCCAGTCGGAGCCGGCGATCGCAGACTCGGACGCCGCAACTTCAACGGGAATAGATGGCTGGGCCGTTGGAGGCACAGCAGCTCTCGATGCGGATGAACCCGAAGAGGATGAAGATGAATCTTGCGCAAGCGCGGCAGTCGAAGACGAAAAGATCAAGACGAAGAAGACGGCGAAAACGGAACTGCGAGCCACGAATAACCTCAATCCACAGTTTAACGTGCCGATCAAATCGAGCGATTGAGGGCCTAAGAATGTTGCGAGCGTCACACTCCGGACTGAGGCAAAAAAAGCAACTTCCCGGCGTGTTGGCGCATCCCTCCCTATGAGGTCGTGCAGCGTAAAAGCTGTCTGGAAGTCAAGAAGCGAGCAACTTTGTTGTGCGATGCAAGGTTGAATGGGGATATCCATGAAAGCGAGGTGAAAGGAGGCACCCATGAATGCTGCATGTCGAGGTGAACCAATGAAGTTTTTCTCGATGCAACATATGCCCCTGACGCGGGCGTACCTTTGCCAGGATTGCAACTGCATTGGAAACTGTGCGGAGCAGTGTCCTGCTTGCGCGTCGCAGGCGCTGATGGGCCTGGCTGGAGTGCTAAATCGTGAAGCGACGGATGAGGCACAGCACGAATTGATGCGGATGCCCGCGCTGGCTGCATGATGAGCTTAGCGATCTCGCGGCTGCGAGACGCAAATCAATACTTCCCCGATCTATTCAATTCCTGAAGCAACTGAGCGTCGAGAAGACGTGTGCGCTAGAGTTGTGCAGCAAGTCAGCTTGGCCTGCAGCGTATAATCGAAGATGGCCGGTTGCGCCCTGGGCTCCGCAAAGGCGTCTGTGCCGCCGCCGGACAATTCCTTGCCAGCAGACTTCCTCTTGAACGATGCCATCACCATCCGCGGCGCGCGGACACACAACCTGAAGAATCTGTCGTGCGATATACCTCACGGCAAGCTGACAGTGGTCAGCGGCGTGTCGGGATCGGGGAAGAGTTCTCTTGCCTTTGACACGATCTATGCCGAAGGACAGCGGCGGTATGTGGAGTCGCTTTCGGCTTACGCGCGGCAATTTCTGGAGCGGATTGAGAAGCCGGACGCCGACGAAATCGACGGGCTGGCTCCGGCCATCGCCATCAAGCAAAAGAACACTACGCGCAACCCGCGCTCGACGGTCGCGACGGCGACCGAGATTTACGATTACCTCCGGTTGCTCTACGCGCGATGCGGAGAAGTGCATTGCATTCATTGTGACGGCCTGGTGAAGCGCGACTCGGTGGACGAAGCGGCTGAAGCAATTCTGGCGTTAGGTGAAGGAATGCGTCTGAACGTGCTGTTTCCAGCCATGAGCGCGGCGCCAGCCGCCGAGGCGGAACCTAAGGCGGAGAAGAGCGCGGCACGGGCGAAAAAGGCGGCCAAGACGACAGGCGATTCGCCGCACATTGAAGCGATGAAGGCGCGTCTGGCCGAATTGCGGACGAGCGGATTCAATCGGCTATGGCAGGAGGGAAGGATCTTTGAGTTTGCCACGCCGGAATCGCTGATCGATTTGGATCTTTCAAATCCTCTGTTTGTCCTCTTGGACAGGATTGTCGTGAGCGCCGACAACCGTTCGCGAATTGTGGACGCGGTGGAGACCGCGTATCGCGAGGCGAGCGAGGTTGTTCTCGAAGAGGCGCCGCGCGACGAGTCAGCCCAGCACAGACGCTGGCGTTTTTCCGGCTCATACGAATGCACCGCGTGCCACCGGCCGGGGCGCGAGCCCGAGCCGCGGCTATTCAGCTTTAACAATCCCTTTGGCGCATGTCCGCGCTGCCAGGGATTCGGCAATACGGTGGACTACGACCTGAACCTGGTGATTCCCGACCCGGGATTGACGTTGCAGGACGGCGCCATCGATCCGTGGAACCGGCCCAAGTACCGGCCGTGGTTTGCCGAGCTGCGCAAACGCGCGGTGGAACTGGGCGTGCCGCTGGACGTGCCGTGGCGCGATATGCCGGTGGCGGCGCGCGAGACAGTGCTGCGCGGCAAGGACGGATTTCCGGGTGTGACAGGCTTCTTCGCGCAACTGGAGCGCAAGAAATACAAGCTGCACGTGCGCGTGATGCTTTCGAAGTATCGCGGCTATGCGGAGTGTCCCGATTGCCAGGGGCAGCGGCTGCGGGCCGAAGCCAGAGCGGTGCGGATTGAGGGCAAGAATATTTGCCGGGCGACAGCATTGACCATTGCGCAGGCCAAGGTATTCTTCGATGCGCTCGAACTTTCGCCGATGCAGAACGAGATTGCCGGGCCGATTTTGACCGAGGTGCGGCAACGGCTGAGTTTTCTGGTTGCGGTAGGGCTTGAATATCTGACACTGGACCGGCTGGCTTCGACGTTGAGCGGCGGCGAGGCGCAGCGGATTCAACTGGCGACATCGCTCGGGTCGCAGCTAGTGGGCGCGCTCTACGTGCTCGACGAGCCCTCCATCGGATTGCACACGCGCGACACAGCGCGGCTCATTCACATTCTGGAGAAGCTGCGCGACCTGGGCAACACGATTCTCGTCGTGGAGCACGACGCCGACATCTTGCGCGCGGCCGACCATTTGCTCGATCTCGGTCCGGGGGCCGGCGAGTTCGGCGGAAAATTGCTGGCCGAAGGCGTACTTGCCGAGATCGAGGCCAATCCGGCGTCGCTTACGGGGAAGTATCTGAGCGGGAAGATTGCCATTCCCATCCCTACGCGGCGGCGCGCGCCGGGGCGCGAGAAGCTGGTGTTGCGCGGGGCGCGCGCCAACAATCTGCAAGGGCTCGACGTAATTATTCCCCTGGGAATGCTGGTTGCGGTCACGGGAGTTTCCGGATCGGGCAAATCCACGCTGGTGCACCAGGTGTTGTATCGCGCGGTGGCGCGAGCGCTGGGGCAGACGGATGGAGGCGATCCGTCGAGTGTGTTTAGTTCGTTGAGCGGAGCGGAACGCCTGAACGATGTGGTGCTGGTGGACCAGACGCCGATCGGGCGCACGCCGCGGTCGAATCCCATCACGTACATCAAAGGTTTCGACCTGGTCCGCGAATTATTTGCCGCGCAACCCGAGGCCAAGCGGCTTTCGCTCACGCCGGGGCATTTTTCGTTCAACGTGCCCGGCGGGCGCTGCAACACCTGCGAAGGCGACGGCACGGTGACAGTGGAGATGCAGTTCCTGGCCGACGTGGATTTGCCTTGCGAGGATTGCAATGGCACGCGCTACCAGCCGCGAATTCTCGAAGTGCAGTACAAGGGAAAGAACATCCACGACGTGCTGCAGATGACGGTGAAGGAGGCGCTGCGCTTCTTTGCCGGGCAGACCAAATTGCTGGAGAAACTGGCGGTACTGGACGAGATCGGATTGGGCTACCTGCGGCTGGAGCAGTCGGCCACAACTCTTTCGGGCGGCGAGGCGCAGCGCGTGAAGCTGGCCGCGCATCTGGCGGCGGTGCGCGCCGTGAATGCAGCGGCCAAGCCATCGCAGGCCAGCCGCGTGCTCTATATTCTCGACGAGCCCACGACGGGACTGCATTTCGACGATGTGTCGAAGCTCTTGACAGCGTTTCGCAAGCTAATCGATGGCGGCGGATCGCTGATCGTGATCGAGCACAACCTGGACGTGATCAAAAGCGCCGATTGGGTGATCGACCTGGGCCCGGAGGGCGGCGATGCGGGCGGGAACATCGTGGCCGAAGGCCCGCCGGAAGAGATTGCGGGCAACCTGCACTCGCATACGGGGAAGTGGCTGGCGCGTGTGCTGTGAGCGGGTTACTCGCTACCTTCGGCGACCGGGGCAATCCCCGAAAAACACCAGCCGTTGCCGTGCAGCCAGCAGGAGTCGTCCTTCATGTGAACATCGCAGCGCAGAGAGCGCACGCTGGCGCCTCGATCGCGCCGTATCGCTCGGGCAAGCTCGCCACTGACGGCGGGATCGCGGGCCCCACCGAAATCGACGAAGAAAACTGAGCCGCGCAATGCGGCTGCAAAGTGGTCGGCGCCGGTGCGCGCGAGATAGGCCATCGTTCCGGGTCCTCGTGTGGAGGTGAGCGGAAAGAGAAGCTTGCCCGCAGGTTTGACGGCGGCGAGCCACGCGCCGAGTGGATGCGTCGCGCCGGCACTGACGACGATCGCATCCGCGGGCGCGAAGGGGCCGCGCGAGCCGTCGGCGTGGATTACGGTGACCTGCGGCCAAGGCTCGAGGGCTGTGCGAGCGCGGGCCGCGAGACCATCTTCAATTTCGATTGCTGTCACTTTGCCTTGGGATCCCGTAAGCTCGGCAAGGATCGCGGTGTAGTAACCGGTGCCGCAGCCGAGGTGAAGGATGTTGTCGCCGGGCTGAATGTGCAGCTGGTCGAGGTGGATGGCCCACAAGCTGGGCTGACCGTTATTGAGGTGCTTCGATTCATCGAGCACGATGAGCGCGTCACGATAGACGTGCGCGGGATCGACGTCCTGCGTAAACCAGCTTGTGCCGCTGCTTTGAATGACCCAGGGGCCCGGTCCCACGAAGCGCTCGCGCGGCACGGCGGCGAAAGCTGCGCAGATCGCAGGCGTGGAGATGCGGTTAAGGCGGCACAATTCTTCGGCGTAGAAGCGGCGCGCGGATGCGATTGGGTCAGCCATGCGAACTGCCGGTCTGGAGATTGGCGGTACACGCAGATTATAGGCGCGTCAAAAACAATGGAGCTAAATAGGGCTGGATAAGCTCGACGCGGATCATCCCGCGATAGCTTGCAGGAGAGACGTTAGCGCGAACGATCACGAGTTTGCCAGTACAAAGGTCGATTCGGTACAAAGGTGAGTGCCTATTCAAAGGGAAGAGACAGAGCCTCAAAACAAATCAAGAACGGCGACTCGATACGGGCTGCCGTCGAGAAGGAGAAACATCCCTTGAGCATCTCCGCCGGGCCGATCGATACACAAAATCCAGGGCAAAGCAACTCGCCGACAGAAAACAAAGACATTCACGCACGATTGATTCCCGCGGGGCGGCTGCTGCCGTTCATTCTTGTGACGGCGCTCTTCTTTCTTTGGGGTGTGCCCAACAACTTCAATGACATCCTGATTCGCCAATTTATGAAGTCGTTCGAGATCAACCGGCTTCAGGCGGGTCTGGTGCAGTTTGCTTTCTACCTGGGATATTTTTTGCTGGCTATGCCTGCTGCGCAGTTGATGCGGCGCGCAGGATACAAAGCCGGGATTTTGGTTGGGCTTTGTCTTTATGGCGCTGGCTGCATTTTGTTCTGGCCTGCGGCGATCGTTGCAAAATACTGGTTCTTTCTCACGGCGCTGTTCGTGATTGCCAGCGGACTTGCCTTTCTCGAGACGGCATCGAGTCCGTTCATTCTGCAACTCGGCGATCCCAAGAGCGCGGCGCGGCGCATCAATCTTTCGCAGGCGTTCAACCCGCTGGGCAGCATCTCGGCAGTGCTAATTGGCAGCCGGTTCATCTTTTCAGGGATCGAACTGAAGCCGGCCCAGATTGCGGCCATGCAGGCCGCGGGTACCTACCAAGGCTATCTGAGGTCGGAAACTCTGCGCGTGGTTGCGCCGTATCTTGTCCTTGGGGCGATTGTGCTTTTTTGGGCGATTCTTATTGCCCGCACGCCGTTTCCCCATACCGGTCTCGACTACTCCCAGGCCACCCTTGCCGGCGACCACACCAGGCCGCTCTGGAAGCGAAGGCATTTTGTTTTTGCCGTGGCGGCGCAGTTTCTTTATGTCGGCGCGCAAGTCAGCATTTGGAGCTACATGATTCCTTATGTGATTTCGGGAACCAGGATCGGGGAGCGGCAGGCGGGATATTGGCTCACAGGCGCGTTGGTTGCTTTTACAGCAGGCAGATTCTTTTCCGCGTGGTTGTTGCGCTTCGTGCCCACGCAACACCTGCTGGGCGGCTATGCAGTGCTCAACGCAGCGATTTGTGGCGTGGCCGTTTTGAAGCCGGGATGGTTGGGTGTGTACTCTTTGGTTGCCGCAAGCTTCCTGATGTCCACAATGTTCCCATCGATTTTCGCGCTGGGCACGAGAGGTCTTGGGGCCCGCACCAAGAGCGGTGCCGCCTGCATTGTGATGGCGATTATCGGAGGTGCGCTGATTACGCTGGTGATGGGGAGGTTGGCTGATCGCGTGAGCATTGCGGCCGGCTACATCGTGCCTGCAGTGTGCTTTGTCGGCATTGCGCTGTACGCATGGCTGGGATCGCAAATGGATCCGGAAGAGATTGCCGCGGAAAACGCGTAGTCGGTGTTGCACATCAAGCATCTGAGTGTGAACGCGGACTGAGGCGTTTGTTGAGATGCCGACTACTCCGCAACCACGGGATTCGTAAGCGAGCCAAGGCCTTCGATGGCGACCGTCACGGTCTCGCCGGGTTTGAGCCAGCGTTTGGGCGTGCGGCCCATGCCCACGCCCGATGGAGTTCCCGTCGAGACTACGTCGCCCGGCAAGAGCGGCGTGATGGACGAGATGTACTCGATCAACTCCGGAATCTTGAAGATCAACTCGCGCGTGTTGGAGTTCTGCAGGATTTCGCCGTCGATGCTGAGCGAAATCGCGAGTTGGTGCGGGTCGGCGATTTCATCGGCGGTAACGATCGCCGGTCCCATAGGGCAAAACGTGGGGAAGCTCTTGGCCAGCGACCACTGCGAGGTGGCCCGCTGCACGTCGCGGGCGCTCACGTCGTTGACGATGGTGTAGCCGTAGACGTGGTCGCGCCACGCCGAAGCAGGTATGCGATAGCCGCCCTTGCCGATGACGAAGGCCAGTTCCGCTTCATAATCGGGCTCATTGGAGTTTCCAGGCAGCACGATGGTATCGCCGTGTCCGACGATGGCTGTGGGCAGCTTGAAGAAGACCACGGGCGCGGAGGGCAGCGCCGTCTTGGTTTCCGCGGCATGATCGCGATAGTTCAAGCCGATGGCGAAGACGCGCGGAGGGTTCGCGAGCGGAGCGTGAAGCCGGACTTCGCTGAGCCGATAGCCGGAATAAGCGCCGGGCTTGTCGATCGCAGCGATGCCGGCGGCGATTGCGCCAAGAGTATCCGCGTAGCCAACGGCCGCCAGGTCGACAATCAGGCCCGCTTCTTGCACAAGCGCGCCGGGACGCGGCTTGCCGCCGGGGACAGAAAACGTAACAAGATGCATGAGAGACCTCAATAGGAAGTGTAACGGTTCGATGCGCGGAATCAGGCGGCGGTCCAGCCGCCGTCGATAGTGAGCAGCGTGCCGGTGACGAAGGCAGCTTCGTCGCTGGCAAGATAGCGGATGGCAGAGGCGACCTCTTCGGGGCGGCCGAGACGGCCGATTGGCTGGCGTGCGCGCAGCTCGGCACGCATTTCTTCCTTGTTGTGTTTGTGAAACTTTTCGAGGTAGGCCTCGACGAAGGGCGTTTGCACGGTACCGGGACAGACAGCGTTCACGCGAAGAGTCTTTGGGTATTCGGCGGCGAGCTGGCGCGTCATGGCGACGATGGCGCCTTTGCTGGTGCAGTAGGCAAAGCGCTGCTTGATGCCGACGAGACCGGAGACGGAGGCGACGTTGACGATCGCGCCCAGGGCTTCGTGGCGCGCGTGCGCGGCGAGCAGAAATGGCAGAAACGCGCGCGTGACCAAGTAGACCGAGCGGACGTTGACGTTCATCAGGCGATCGAAGTCTTCGGGGCCGGTGGTTTCAATGGAACCGACGTGGCCTATGCCTGCGTTGTTGATGAGGACGTCGAGGAATTCGAGCTGCCCAAGGGCGGCAGAGATGGAGTTGGAACTCGTGACGTCGAGATGCAGCGCTCGTGCGTTAGGGATGGAGGCGGCGACTGCCTCGGCGGCGGGGAAATTAATGTCGGCGATCCAGACCTCCGCACCGGCGCGGGCAAGCTCCTTCACGGTGGCTTCGCCGATGCCGCTTGCGCCGCCGGTGACGAGGGCGATGCGGCCATCGAGGCGGAATGGTTCGGTTACAGCCTGCACCTTGACTCGTCTCACTAGCCCTTGCGCGCGTCAACAATCGCTTTCAGGTACGCGCGGGCGGTTTCGGTGATGGTTTCAGGATGGCCTGCATCGACGGCGGCGAGATTGACGAGGTCGCTGCCCACGCCCAGGGCGCGCGCGCCGGCCTTGATGAAGCCTTCGGCGGTCTGCAGCGTGACGCCGCCGGTGGGGATGAGCTTGAGATGCGGGAAGGGAGCGAGCAGAGCCTTCAAGTAGCTCGCGCCGCCGACCGCGGAGCAGGGGAAGATCTTGACGTAGTCGGCGCCGGCGTTCCACGCGGTGATGGCCTCAGTAGGTGTGAGCGAACCCGGGCAGGAAATCTTGCCGTTCCTCTTGGTGACAGCTATGACCTCGGGATGCAAACTGGGGCTGACGACGAACTCCGCGCCGGCATCGATGGTGGCCTGTGCCTCGTCGGCCGTAGTGACAGTGCCTGAACCCAGGAGCAGCTTCGAGCCGTACTCCTTCCTGAGTTCTCGCAGCAGATCGATTGCCCCTGGGACGGTCATGGTGACTTCGACGACAGTGACGCCGCCGGCGATCATGGCGTCGACGACAGCGCGGCCCTGGGCAACGCTCTTGGCGCGCAAAACCGGGATGAGGCCGACGCGCTCGACGATTTGCTGGGTGGTTTCGGACATTTCTTCATTTCCTCAGTACAAGTGTGGTCACGTTTTCAAGCTCTTAGCTGTTAGCTTCTAGCTCTTCGCGCTTTCCAGCCGAGTCAAGTACATTTCACCAGTCGAGCACAAGCGGATAGCTGAAAGCTAACAACTAACAGATGCTTCACCGCGCAATGCGCGCCGAGCCGCCCTTGACGATGCGCTCGACTTCGGCAAGCGTGGCCATGCTGGTGTCGCCCGGAGTGGTCATGGCCAGCGCGCCGTGCGCCACGCCGCATTTCACGGCCCAGTCGATGCCTTTTCCGGCGAGAAGGCCGTAGATAAGACCTGAGGCGAAGCTGTCGCCGCCGCCCACGCGGTCGAAGATATCGATCTCGCGTTGGGGGACGTGAACGATCCGGTCGTCATACAGTGCAATTGCTCCCCACGCGTTGCGGCTTGCGGTTTGCGCCGTGCGCAAGGTGCTGGCCACCAGCTTAAGGTTGGGATACGCGGCTGCGACCTCGCGCAGCATCTCTTCGTATCCGGCGATGGGCAACTCAGCAAAGTCTTCGCCCACGCCTTTCACGGCGATTCCGAGCATGGCGGAGAAATCTTCCTCGTTGCCCAGGAGCACGTCGACTTTGCCGACGATGGCGCGATTGACCTCCTGCGCCTTGGCCTTGCCGCCGATAGATTTCCAAAGCGAGTCGCGGAAGTTGAGGTCGTAGGAGATGGGCGTGCCGTATCTGCGCGCGGCGTCCATGGCTTCGACGGCGACTTCGGCAGTGGAAGCGGAGAGCGCCGCGAAGATGCCGCCCGTATGAATCCAGCGCGAGCCGTTTGCCGGACCGACAATCGACTCCCAGTCAAAATCGCCGGGCTTGACCTGGCTGATGGCGGTGTGGCCGCGATCGGAACACCCTGCGGCCGCGCGCAGACCGAATCCGCGCTCGGTAAAGTTGAGGCCGTTGCGCACGGTGCGGCCCACGCCATCGTAGGGCGCCCAGCGGATGAGCGAGGTGTCGACGCCGCCCTGGAGGATGAAGTCCTCGACCAGGCGGCCGACGGGATTGTCTGCGAGCGCGGTGGCGACGGCAGTGCGCAGGCCGAAGCAGCGGCGCAGACCGCGAGCCACGTTGTATTCGCCGCCGCCCTCCCACACCTGGAAGTGGCGGGCGGTATGAATGCGCATGTCGCCGGGATCGAGACGAAGCATGACTTCGCCCAGGCTGATGCAGTCCCAGCGGCGGATGGAATCGGGAATTGCGAGCAGATTCATGGTCAAACAATACTGTAGCGTATAGGGGTTGAGGCGGTCAGTGAGTTGGCAGGTTGGCGAGTCGCCAAGCCGGCGCGACGCGCCTGGGGCGATTCTGCCGGTTCAATCGGTGAGTTCACGCAGCTCTGCGATCGGGGAAGGTATTTTTCCCGGCCCGGCGATTCCATACTTCACGTCGAGAAACTCCTGCAACGCGCCCGGCAACACGGCGGCCAGCTCCTGCCAGGTGAGTACCTTAAGGCGCACGCGCATTGCGGAGTTCTTGACTGCGGCCATCACCTGAAACCATGCCTCGCGCAGGTCTGGGCGGCGCTCGTCGTGAATGACGCAGAAGCTCGAATTCGCGGCATAGGCGCCGAGCACGTTGCGAATAAGCTGATAGCTCGCATAGCCTTCTGCACCGTGTGAGCGGAATTTGCCGTCGATAGGGGCGAAAAGTTCGGGATCGCCGACGACACTTTCGAATTCCTGCGATGTGTTCTCGGGGAACTCGCTGGCCTGCATCCAGCGGGAGGTGACGATCTCGCAACGCGGCAGCCGGTCGCGGTCGAAGACCTGGTCGAAGTCGCGATAGGATTCGACGATTGCCGCAGAGCGCGATTGAAAGTCCGACTCGGTCAATTTCGCCTCGACAAGAAGCGACCCGAGGCGCATATCGACCTCGGTACGGTCGACTTTGATGCGACCTGGGCGGCCGCTGCCAAGAGGCACGCGGGCCTTCCAGCCAAAGACGGGCTCTGCGGCTTCGTCGACGCCGAGCAGCTTACGGACTGTCGCCGACTCCGCAACACCGGGCGTGCAGAAGACGTTCATCAGGAGCGCATCGGAGCTCATGGAGGAATCAAGCTCGCGCCAGCGCCTTTCGGATTTGGGCAGCGAGCGCGCCGCCTGAGCGTGAACTTTGTCGAAGCGGCGCATCCATCCGGGCCGCGCGAGGATGGCTTGATACGCCGCATCGAAGAAGTTGCCGTGGCGGGTTCCGTTTGGCTCGTAGACAATGACAGGCGTGGTTCCATAGCTCTCCACGTGCGCTCGTCCGCGCGCGTAGGCGCGATTGCGCAGGGTGAGCTCGCAGCGAAGCTGAGATGCGAAGAGAGCAGCGGACGCGGCCATGGCTGCTTTCAGAGTACGCTTGGTTGGCGACAGAGCTTTTCGAAGGATTGTGGGTGAATCTGGAAGAAAACATCCCTCAGGGGCTGAAGCCCATGTTCATCTCCGGGCTTAGGCGGGACGATTGAAGTCGTGCCCTTTCAGAGCAAATTCGAACCGGCCCTCTACTTGTTGAGGCGGGCGCGGTGGAAGGCCGTCATGAGGGCGGTTGCGTCCAATGGAAGGGCCATCCGGCGAAGATCGCAAGATGGCCCTGGGCTTTGAGCCGCAAGTTCACGGCGGATTGGTTTAGCGCCCGCGCGTCAGACCGATCTGAACGGTAATCATCACCGAGCGGCCGGCCTGCTTCTCGAGGCTGTCGTTCCAGCTTGGGGTGTAGAGCTGAAGACTCTGCGTGACCTTGTTTCCAGGGGCGCCGAAATAGGAAGTGCCATCGTTCGCAGGGCTGTTGGCAACAATGCTGTGGTCGTCGAAGAGGTTGTTGATGCTGAGCTTGACCTTCGAGCCGGCAAACATCGAGCGATTCACGTTGTAGTTCAGAAACACGTTGCTCATCCAGAACGGGTCCAGAGGAACCGTCTGGTAAAAGGTCTTGATATTGTTCCAGCGCGAGCCGATGCGCTTGCCAAAGATACCGAAGTCGATGCCGCTCTTCTGATAGGTCATGCCCGCCGACTCGGTGTCGTGGGGGGTGTTGGACACCCATGCCTCGGGAGTAGCGGCAATGGCCTTTTGGATGGTGTTGCCAGCCGAGTCTATGACAGCAGGCGTCCCGGCGGAAGCCTCGTACCGGGCGACACCGAAGGTGCCGTTGGCATTGAAGGCAAGACTGTGGGTTACAGCGACATTGCCCTCAGCTTCGAAGCCGTTGGTGTCGGAATCGGGGGTGGCATAGTAATAGGTGAAGCCGAAGGTGTTCGGATCGCTTGGGTCGCTTCCTGTGTAGCTTGAGTAGGTGTTCATAAAGTGAATGTAATAGACATCCGCGTCGAAGGCGACGCGGCTCAATTTCACCACCGTGCCGCCCTGGTAGGTGTCGGCGAGGGTTGGAGGAGGCGTCACCGCGGTCTCAGCGCCCTTGGTGTCGAAGACGGCGCTGAAGGGAGCGATGCTGCCGCGGCCGTACTGAGCGTAGAGCGAGGCGCTGGGGATGACGCGGTAGTTGGCCTCAATCGAAGGGAGGATCGAGTTGTAATTCTGGGCGTGCACGGCGGTGGCCGTGCAGCTCGATGCCAAAGTGCTTGCCGCGGTGGGACAGGTGAGTTGGCCGATCGTATGGCCGTCTGCGTACTGGGTCAGGTACATGCGGAAGAAGGCGTCCTTCACACCGGCGGTGACAGTCACATTCGGGCTGACAATCCATTGAAGCTCGGCATAGGGCTGGACGGCATGGGTGAAGAAGTGCTCGTGGAATTTGATGTCGTTGAGGTACGGCGAATCGACCCAAGTGATGGGGTCGGTGTAAATCTGCTGGCGCATGGTATTGGTGAGTTCATACCAGGAACCGGTGCGTAAGACGCCCCACTTGGTGGCATAGCTGAGGGCCGCGATCTCGCCGCCGCGTGCGTACTGGTTCAATTTATCGACGCCTGTCGGCGTCTTGCCGACGACCCAGCCTAGCTGGTCGGTGCCGCCAACCGTCTCTTCGATTGTCGTGGTTATTCCCACCGCCGGGTCGGTGACCAGATCGTTGTCCGTGAGGTTCTGGTAGTGCTGATGATTTGAGTAGCCGTAGGCGTAGGACTTGGTGTCGAGCTGCCAATGCGTGCCGAAGCTGTGGTTGAAGGTAATGACGTCGAAGAACGACGGCACGTGGTAGACCGAATAGCGCCAGTACTGCGCGTTGTAGTTGCCGTCCGTATTCAACGGGTTATTTTCATAGAGGTAATTGTCGCCGTGGTCGAAGAGCTGGCGGCGAGTCGGATCGTTGTTTTGAAAGGCGTCGAGGATGATGTCGGTGCCGATCACGCTCAGGTAGGTGCGGTCGCTGAACTTGTAGTCGAATTTGGCGGTGACGGCTTCGTCCTGCTTGGGCGAGAAGGTCTGGTAGCCGTCCGAGCTCTGGTAATCGCCATTCAGCCAGAAGTGAGCTTTGCCGCGCAGAAATGCGCCGGAGCTGATGTCGCCCAGAATCTGATAGGTGTTCCAGGATCCGTAAGTTCCTTCCATGCGCACATGGGCGTCATCGCTCAGTTGAGGCGAGAAGAAGTGGATGGTGCCGCCGAAGTTGGAGGTGCCGATATCGGAAGCGGTGCCAGGGCTGCGATCGAAGTCCACATGCCCGATTGCCGCGGCGGGAACGTAAGCCCAGGAGTGGTGGCTGGGATCGTTCGAGTCGTTGAAGGGCACGCCGTCCCAGGTCATGGAGTAGTCGTCGTCCACGAAGCCGCGAAAGAAGATCTTGGCCTGGCCGTTGCCGATACCGTTTGTCGTGTAGCTCACGGTGCCGGGAGCAGCCTGGATGATGTCCGCGAAGTCGGTTACAGGCGAAGTGTACTCGCTGACGTAGTTGCTGGTGATCTCCGTTCGTGCCGAGCCGGCATCGAGGAGTGACTTGGTGGGCGAGAGCTGGGCGGCAAGCGAAGTGTCCGCCTCCGCCTCTACGGTGACCTCCTCAGAAACCGAGGCGATGGTGAGCGTGACCGGCAGACTGACGCTGGAGCCTGCGGCAACAGAGACGTTACGCTTGATGGTGGAAAATCCGGAATCGGAAATTTCAACGGTGTAAGCGCCCGCAGGAATTCCCGCGATGTAGAACTTGCCGTCAGTGCCCGCTTGCACTTTGTTCTGAACGCCGGCGTCGGAGATGACGGCCACGTTTGCACCCTGAATTGCCTGGCCGCTTGAATCCACGACGGTTCCCTGAATACTACCCGTGCTGGACTGTCCAAGCACGCGGCCCACGCCTGCGCTCAACATCAGCAGGCACACGGCAAGCGCTGTGGCCCAAAGCCACTTGTTTGCAAATCGATAGTTCAACTTTCAGCCTCCAAGGTGAATTGCGAAAAGGGACGGGGAAACAAACTTCACCTTAAGGAGAACGTGTGAATTTCTATTGACGGTCAGGTAAAAAAGAGATGAACGGCGGGTGGAATTTCCCGGGGCCGTGTCTCAGTCATCATTCAGGTCTTTAATCAGGGAGCAACACAAACGCCGGCTGGCCGAAGCCTATATGGCATACTCAAAAGATCCGCCCGGCGTTCGACGTCCCGCATCCTTCATTATAAGATGTTGTAAATAGTAAGCCCTTCCCTAATTATTATGCGACATTCCCTTCACGATCACATCCTCTACTTGGAAAATACGATTCAATCGCACCGGGATCGCTTGACCAAGCCAGGCCTGAGCCGTGACGAGGTTCTGGACCTCGAATTGCAACTCACCTTGGCTGAGAGCGCGCTTGAGCATTACCGTCAGGCATACGCCCTCGAGCTAAGCGTCTCCCGCACTGAGCCGCCGAACCACTCCGATACCGGATCGAAAGACAAACCTCATCACGTAAAAAATCCAAACGCAAGAGGAAAGAAGGATGGTCTGACCGTGGCCGTGCGTTGCGTGCGGAAGAGATCTCATTCGGCCATGCATTTCAGCCTCTCCGCATCTCCGAAATCGTCTGCGCCGTATGCCCGCCGCGGAGCCGCCGGATAAGAGAAATCTGCCGCTCGACATCCATGTGACCATTTGCCGAGATAAAAAACGTGCCGAGTGCCTGCAATGACTAGGTCAGCACGGGTACATCGGCCACGCCGGCCACACCGAAGATGCGCCGGTAGCGGCCGACTTCTCCAGGGTCGCCGAGCGCCTTGGACTCATTGTCGGAGAGCTTCACGGTGGGACGGCCGTCGACTTCAGTCAACTTGCAGACCAGTCCGACGGGATTGAAGCCGTCATTGCCCTGGGGATTGCAGTTGCGGAAGTCGTTGGTGAGCAGCGTGCCCCATCCGGCGCTAAAGCGAATGCGGCGCTTGGGAAGCCAGCGTCCGGTGTCGAGAAAATCGCTGGCCGAATGGAAATCGTCAGGGATTGCGCCGTTGCGAAGCGATCCCGCGAAGTGGGCATGCAGACCGAGAATCTGCTCCACGTCGAGCGCATCGCTGGCGATCAGGCGTTTTTGGCGGGGGTCGCGCCCGTGCCGTTCCAGCCACGCGATGTATTCGTCGCCGGCTACAAAGGCGTTCTTGCTGTCGATGCGCTGGCCCGTCCAGTTGGCCACCCAGTCCGGCGCGTTGCGCAGGAATTGCGTGGTACCGAAGGTGTCGGGAAGGAGAATCAGCAGCTCACCCTGATAACTTTGTTGCCACAGCTCGAGCAGTCGATATTGCGCGGTGCGCAGCTCCTCTTCGTCGCGCGCCAATGCAGCCATGGCCATGGGCAGCTCGTGGCCGTTGGTGCCGATAGCTTCAAAGTCGTGCTTGTAGGCGAGGAACGCATTGGAGGTGCCGGAGAAACCTTGGCCAATGGTGTCGCGCATGGCGTTTACGACGTATTCATGCCAGAGGAAACTATGCCGGCGGCGAGTGCCGAAATCGCTGATGCTGAGATCGGGCACGCCGCGCAGGCGCGCCATCTTTTCCCAGAGCCGGGTTTTGGCGCGCGCGTAGAGAATGTCGAGTTCCAACTCGCTCAAATGCTTGAGTGCAGCGCGGGTTTTTAGCTCGCCGATCTGGGCAAGGGCATAGATCTCCCACATGGATGTCCCCGACCAGAGCCCCTCGAAGCGGAGCTGCACCTGGCCGTCGTACATTGAGAGTTCGAAATCGGAGAGCCGGAACTCTTGCTCCAGCCAATCGAGGAAAGCCGGCTCGAAGATGCCGCGGCGGCCGAAAAAGGTGTTGCCGGCCAGCCAGACCAGCTCAGATTTGCGGAAGCGCAGCCGGCGTGTGGCCTCTAGTTGCTCGCGAAGCTGCGGCTCGCCGACAACTTCGCCCAGGCGAACGGCCGGGGTGCGATTGATGAGCGTGAACGTGGCGCGGGTGCGGGGAAAGTGCTTCCAAATGAACTGGAGCATGAGAAGTTTGTAAAAATCTGTGTCCAGCAGGGAACGGGTGATGGGGTCCATCTCCCAGTTGTGATCATGTGCGCGGCGTGCCAGGTCGATAATCACGATATCTAACTTTACTCGAGTTACGCGCTTCACAGAAAGCAAGTTGGGGAAGTGTATACTGGCGCGGAACAGGAGATCGCATGGGCCGCCTCGAAAAGTGGCTGGCAAAGGGCGTCATGATCAGCGACGGTGCATGGGGAACCGAGTTGCAGGCGCGTGGATTGCCTCTTGGAGCCATTCCCGACCGATGGAACCTGACGCATCCCGAACAAGTGGAAGCTGTGGCGCGCTCCTATGTGGCGGCCGGGAGCGAGATAATCCTAACCAACACCTTCCGCGCCAATGCGATTGCGATGCGTTCGAGATCCGCGGCCGAACTTGACACCATCAATCGTGCCGCCGTGGCCATCTCGAAACAGTCCGCGGGAAAGCGGGTTCTGGTCTTCGCGTCTATCGGCCCGGCAGGCAAGTCGCTGTCCTCCGGCGAAGTGAGCGCCAAGGAATTGACCGCGGCATTTGGCGCACAGGCGGAGTCGCTGGCAGCCGGCGGTGCGGATGCGCTGCTGATCGAGACCATGAGCGACCTGGAGGAGGCGCGCCTAGGCGTTCGAGCGGCAAAGGCCACAGGACTGCCCGTGATCGCCTCGTTTGCATTCGATTCCGGCAAGAACAAGGACCTAACCGCGGCGGGCGCAACACCCGAGGCGGCGGCAGCGGCGATGGAAGAGGCAGGCGCGGATGGCGTAGGCGCCAACTGCGGGGTGGGTGTAGATCTCTCGGTAGGGATTTGCCGGCGCTTGCATGCGGCCTGCGGTTTGCCCTTATGGATCAAGCCCAACGCAGGATTGCCGGCCGTCCAAGGGGCCGCGATTCGCTACGGGACAACTGCCGAATCGTTCGCATCGCATTTTGCGGCGTTGCGCGAGGCAGGCGCATCGTTTATCGGTGGATGCTGCGGCTCGACGCCGGAGTTCATTCGCGCGCTGGTGGCGGCCCGCGCTGCAGCCTAGAGAAGCACTGAGATCCCCGGCCGTTTGCGCCGAGCGTCTTCATGAATTGTACCGGACCTCGCGGATTGCAGGTTCTCTGCGGCTGCAATGAAAGTCCGCTTGCAAAGCAACGGGCTCACCTTGCTTCAAAGTGCACGTCGCTCCCGGTCTTGTGCGCAACCCACGTCTTGCCCGCCGCCAGGGGCGGGAGCGGCACGCCATTGCGGAAAATCTGCGTTGGCTTATCGGGTTCGATGATCGCATCGTAGCAATCCCCCATCCACTTTTGATTGCGCACGTAGACCTTGCCTGGCGTCTGATTGGGCACGATGTTCAGGTCTTCTCCAGCCCAGGTATGCATCCCCGCAACCTCGGGGAATAGCAGCGTGTCGAGCGCATCGTATCCCATGATTCGCACCGAGCCGATGAGGTGCGCGCTCGGCGGATAGGCCCTGGAATCGACGTTCTCCGGCAGAATTGGTCCGTAGTTGGCGTGAATGGCGCGCGCCAGCCAGGCGAAGGCCTCCGGTCCGTGTCCGCTCCGGGCCAACGCCGCGGCGACATAGCCGTAGATCCTCGGCCAAGCCGGACCGCGCCAATATCCGCCCCAGTTCGGAGTATCGAAAGCCAAGGTCGGCAGCATCGGGCCGTTGAATTTTGCGGGGTCGTCGAGGCGCTTCATCATTGCCGCAATGCGCGCGGGATCGGTTTCGTAATAGAGCAGGTAATAGGCATCCAGGTTTTCACCCTGCGTCCAAAGTTTCCCGGTTTTCACATCTAGGTCCCAATAGCGCTGCGATGCGGAATCCCACAATGTTTCACGGATTGCTTGCTTCGCCAGTTCGAATTCCTGTTCCCACGGCGCCGCATCCTCGCCTCTCATCTTGGCGAGGTACGCCATCTCTTTTAGGCTCCAGAGATTGAAGACCTGCTCGTTGATTGCGCTTGCCGGATGCCCTTTGAGATCGATGAATGGCGAGTCCTTATCGTCCCATCCGGTCTCGTAGGTGTGCATCCAGTCGACCAAGTGGTCGTGATTCATGTCGCGCACATTCGGCAGATTCCGCTGATAGGCGACGAGCGCTTGCCATACCGTCCGGCCGCCTGCGACCCCACCCGGCTTTTCATCCAACAGGCTTTTGTCGCCTGTCAACCGCACGTACTCGCCTACCAGCGAAGCCATTACGGGGACGCCTTGCGTGAGCCGCTCGGGTCCCTTGGCGTGTATCGTACTGTTTCCCGAAGGAAAGATTGTCCAGGGCTGGGTTCCGTCACCCTGGCTGTTCAGCGCATAGCGAAACCAGCTTAGCAGCGACGAACGGGCTAAGTCGGTGCGATTTGTGCCCATCAATGCCATCGATTCGGCGATACCATCGTTGCTCCACATGCCCATAAAGACATTCCAGTCAGCGACCACCATCGGGCAGGCTTCGAGATAGCGAGCCTGACAGGTGGTATTCAGTACGCCTCTCCAGAACCACAGCTCGCTGCGCACCAGGTCCTCGGGCGAGATGCTGTCGTCCTTGTTCAGTCCGCCCACCGTAAAGCGAACCGGTTCGGCAGGAGCGACGAGTGGCGCAGACGAAAGATACGCGTTCCATCTACTGTGGGTCTCGCCATCGAAGAGATCCTTCGAAGCGCGCAAGTCCGCAAGACTGGCCTCCGCGTCTGCTTGGTCCTTTCCCATAGCGATCAGCACCGACGCAGCGCCCCCTGAAGCCAACGTCCACTGAAAAACGCCGTCTTTGGCTTGGGCCTGCGCATCTGCGGATACGAGCAGACGATAGGGCCAAGTGGAAGCGCCATAGATTTGGGTCTGTGCGTTGGCCCCGGAAAGCAATTGAAAATCGAGCGCGTGGCAATGCGCCTGCACGGTAATCGGCTCGTTGGCTCGATCGACAACGATCCGATATACGGCAGACGACCGGCCGTAGACGGGGTACGCCGTCACAGTGACAACAAATCCCCGAGCAAATTCCGCATGATAAACCGTCCGGTCGGCGAAATAAGTCACCTGATGCCGGCTTGCGTCTGCCATGCGATAGCTCTTGCCCGAGGCATCGAGAAATGCCGGCGCATCCATCGACATGGCGAACTTTCGCTCGCCCTCATTGACCGGAGCTTGCGGCCCGGATACGGGCACAATCGTCTTCTGCCCGCCGAATCCGAACTCCTGCAGCGCCAGGAAACCGTTCGATTGATAAATCTGGTCGCGAGGAGGCTGCTCGGCATCGAAGCGAGTAAACGATGCGTAGTCGAATCCATCGCTCATGTATGGGGGAAGCTGCGCTAAGGAACCGAGCGTTTGGGCCCATGCACTGCATACTAAGGTCGCAAAGATACAAGCAAACTTGATTGCTTTCACAGCGTCTCCCTTCAAGCGCCAAGAATCGGAATTGTGGTAGTAGCGTAACGCAAACACATTTACCACCGGCTACCGGCTACGGGCTGCTGGATATTAACCCGCCGTTCTCTCAATAGCTGCCGCGATCGCGTCGCGGACGGTATCGGGCAATGCTGGCATGGCGCCGGGCTGCGAAGCCATCCAGCCGCCCCAGCGGTTTCCGGCTTCGTTGAGCGTGGCCAGGCCAGATCCTCGCAGCATGTAGTGCGTTATGGCCGCCGTGAATGCGTCTCCGGCCCCGATTCCGTCGCTTAGTTTTACTGCAAATCCGGGATGCTCGTCCCATTCATCGCGCGTGGCGAGCAGACTGCCGCGGCTGCCGCGCGTTGCCGCAACCAGTTCGAGGGAAGGGAACTCGGCGAGCAAGCGTCCGGCTGCGGCAAGCAAATACTTTGAAGTCGATAAGGCTTCGCCTGTGGCTGGCGCCTCTTCAATGGTCAGGCCAAGCAAGTCCAACACCAGCGGCACTTCGGCCTCGTTCATCTTGATCACGGTAGCAAGCCCCATCGACTCCGCTAGGACCTCAGCCGAATAGAAGGGCGAGCGCAAGTTCACATCGAAGACGCGAATGCAGGTTGCCGAGGCCTCAGCGGCGAGCGTTTGGATGGTTTGGCGCGTCTGCAGGTTACGCTGCGCCAGAGATCCGAAGCAGATCGCATCGGCGCGTCCGGCGAGGCCGATCCACTCATCCGAAAGCTCCAAGAAATCCCATGCCGCGGGCTCGTGAATGGTATAGATCGGCTCGTCATCCGCAAAATTCACCGTGACACGGCCGGTTTCGTAGAAGGCATCCACTTCAAGGAAGCCTGTCTCCACGGGCATTGCAGCAAGGCGGTCGATGGCCTTGCGGCCCAAATCGTCGCGGCCGATGCGGCTCAGGATTGCAGCACGATTGCCCAGCCGTCCGGCCATCACGGCGAAATTGGCCGGCGCGCCGCCGAGGCGTATGCCCTCGGGCAAAATATCCCACAGCAGTTCACCGATTCCCAGGATCAGATGCGACTCGTTCATAGAAGCACGGAGTAGGGAGTAGCAAATAGCCAGTATGGAGCAGAAACCAGCGAGTAGCGATTCGTAGTTATTGTTCAACGAACTGCCGCGGTAATTTCTTCCTACTCACTAACCATTAGATCACTGGCTGCGGTTCTCTATTCATACTGCTATTGGCTGCTGCCGGTCCTTTTCCTTTCCATCTGTAGATCGAGCAGTCCTCCCAGCCCGGCGCGGCGTATTCGCCGCCGGGCTGCCGCGTGAGAATGTCGCGATCAGCCACGGAATCGGCATGAGAGCGGCGGATCTGCCCCCGAAAAAGCCGTTCGAATCCGCGCTCGCACGCCAGCACGTTCCTCTGCTCGTCGTTGACGTACAGAATATCCAGTTGCGCAATGCACTCGGCAAGGCTTTGTTTCCACATTTGCAGCAGCCGCCGCAGCACGGGCGCGCCAAAGGGATTGAAGAGAAAAGCCAGGCAAGGGCCCGGCGGAAGAGGAAAGTCCGCGGCATCGCAGCAATGCACATGCATGGGCATACGCGCGCGGCCGGCGGCGCGCCACAGGGCAAGATTTTTGCGCGCGATTCGAGCGAGTGTGGGGTGCAGTTCGACGCCCACGACTGCGCGAAAGGGATGTGCCGCGGCCAGCAGCAGCGCGCGGCCCATGCCTGCGCCCAGATCGATAAATGTGTAGGCATCGATGGGCTCAATGGGCCGGCATCGCCGCCAGCGCACCAGGATGCCCTGAAAGACGGAGGGCGCAACGGCATAGTAGGCCGTCGCATGACGGTCGTGGCGATGACCGGCGATGAGATGGCGCCCGGCGACGAGCCCGCTGGTGCGCACGCCAAACTCCAGATCGAAGGGATGGCGAATCAAGCCGTCTTTCACCGCCAGGCCAGGCAATAGCCGCGGCTTTTCGCTACTCTTCTTCAACGTGCCTGGCGCATCAACGCTCACGCTTGAACCTTAGCACACTAAATCAAAAGATTCGATGCAGTGAATCCCTGCAGAGGCAGGCATTCCCACTGCAGACGGCGCAGAAGAGACAAAGTCCTCCGCGAGTTGGCACAGAATCGACAGCGGTTTTTGTCTTGACTGCGTGAGAGGTGTTCTGCAAGACTGCACCAGCAGATTGGCGCGCAATCCTGCACCTTCCCGGCCGGACAGGGCTTTTCCTTGCGCCAAGGTCTATCGAATTCTCGCGGACGGCTTGCGAAGGTCGAAATCTCCAAAATCTCTTGAGATCTCCATGGAGGAAACATGAAGAAATACTTCGCGGAACTTGCGGGTACGTTCATTCTGGTGTTTTTGGGCTGTGGGGCCGCAGTAGTGGGCGGCGAGAAAGCCGGCTTTGTGGGTATAGCACTCGCCTTTGGCCTGTCGTTGACGGGCGCGGCGTACGCAATAGGTCCCATCTCCGGCTGTCATATCAACCCCGCGGTGAGCCTGGGAGTCTGGGTTGCCGGACGGATGTCTGTGAAAGACATGATCGGTTATTGGGTTGGGCAATTCGTAGGCGCGATTCTTGCCGCGTGGGCGCTGCTGGCGATTGCGGTGGGCACTGCCGGCTACAGCGTGGCGGCCAGTGGTTTGGGCCAAAACGGCTGGGGGCCCGGTTATCAGGGCGAATACAACATAGCCTCAGCCATCCTATTTGAGTTCTTCGCAACCTTGATTTTTGTGATCGTGATCCTGGGCTCGACGCAGAAAAGCGCGCCTTCGGGATTCGCCGGATTGGCCATCGGCATCACGCTGGTCGCGATTCACTTTTTGGGAATCCACATCACGGGTGTGAGCGTGAATCCGGCGCGCAGCCTTGGGCCGGCATTGTTTGCCGGCAGCCATGCGCTCAGCCAGGTGTGGCTGTTTCTTGTGATTCCCAGTGTGGGCGGCGCGGCGGCCGGGCTTTTGTTCCGCAGCAAACTGCTGGCGGCCGAGTAGTCGGCAATAAACACACTTAGTTCGCCGGCGTGGGATGACGTGCGTGAGCGCAACGATTTGAAAACAGACTTTCCGATCAGGCCGCTGCGATGAAACGCAGGCGCGCATAGTCGGCTGTCCATTGGCCTTCTTCATCGCACAAGGCGGGCGCGAGCAGAGCCACCGTCTCCGCGACAGCGGTCTGTCGCAGAGCTTCGGGCAGCGCATCGAGCGCGCCGCGGCAAAACGTGTTCAGCCACGCGGTCATGCCGCCAGCGCCGAGCGGGGTGGGACGAGGGAAGTGAGTCATGCGCTCAACAGTGAAGCCATGCGACGCGAGACGCCGCGTGTAAGCTTGGGGAGTGGGATAGTAATTTCCGCGCTCGCCCAACCGCGCGTAACCGAGACGGGCGAGCACTGCGGCGAAGGCGACGCGAATGGCGGCGATGTTGCCATGGCCGCCCATCTCGGCGACAAAGCGGCCGCCCGGACGCAGCACGCGGTGCACTTCGGACATCATCTCGTCCTGGCCGCGCACCCAATGCAGCGCGGCATTGGAGAACACGGCGTCGAAGGCGCGATCCGCGAAGGGCAGCGACTCTGCTGCGCCTTGCCCGGCGGCGATGCCGCGAGCGCACGCCGCGGCGACCATTTCGGGCGAGGCATCAATGCCGGTCACGTTGGCTCCCGCGGCGACTATGCGCTCGCTGAGCTGTCCGTCACCGCAGCCGAGGTCGAGGATGCGCTCGCCGGGTTGCGGCGCGAGCCATTCGAGTACTCCGCTGCCCAACTGGGGAACGAATGCGGCGTCGCGGCTGTAAGTTTCAGGGTCCCAGGTTTGGGGCATCGATCTTCTCCCGATTAAGTGTCCGCGACGAAAGTGGACTTAGGCAATGCCAATGCGCTTTTTGGGGCCGTCCCTAGATCGATTGCACCGGCAACAGGGTGAGATCGTCGACCAGGCCGACCTCCTTTTGCACGAAGGGCTCGCCGTATCGGGCGCCGGCGAGCAAACCGTAATGGCGAGCCTCGGCAAAAGTTCGCTCGCGAATCTCTTCTTCGGGGACAAAGAGTCCGCTGCCTGCCGACTGGTTGGAGTATTGCGAGCGATATGCCATCAGTGCTTGATGCCGCTGTTCGACGAAGGGCGTAATGTCGACGATAAAGCTCGGGCGAACGTCCGCGTAGAGGCTGGCGTAGACGATTTTGAAGGGCCGATGCGGCTCCGTGCCGGGCGCAATCTTTTTGAGGCCCGATAGAAAGCAAGCGTTGTAGCCGAGCGTTCCCGTGATGGCGTGGTCGGGATGGCGAGCCTCCCAATAGGGGAGAATGACGACCCGCGGCTTGAGTTGGCGGATGATCCCGGCGATAGCAACGCGATTTTCGAGCGTGTCTTCGATGGCGCCATCCGGCAGGTTGAGCGCCTGCCGCCGGCCGACGCCCAGGATGCGCGCGGCCTCTTCGGCTTCGCGGGCGCGCTGTTCGGCAGTGCCGCGCGTTCCCGATTCGCCATGGGTCAGATCGAGAATGGCGGTGCGCAGTCCGCGTGCGGCCATGCGCAGCAACGTGCCGCCGCAGGTCTGTTCCACGTCGTCGCGGTGGGCGGCGATGGCCAGCACGTCGGCGCGGAAATCGGCGCTCGCGGTCATCTCATCTCTCGAAGCTACAAACTCCAGCCGTGATGACGCCAACGCTTGCGCCGCCAGCTTCGCTAATACACGGTGTTGTCGCCGTCGGTGATGGCGTCCATGTAGGCCACGTCGTAAGCTGTGCCGGTTACAGCCACATACTGGTTGTCGATCGACGAGCCATCCTTAGTGGAGTAGATGTACACTTGCCCGCCCTCGGCGGCGTAGAGCTTATGCAGGCCCGTGACGGCGGCAATGCCGGTGGCGTCGCCGATGTACGGCTCAAGCAGCATCACCTGCTTGGTGGAGGTGTTGTACATGGTCAGGCAACCGTAGCCGGCCGAGGGATTGGTGGCATAGCGCACGCCGATCGTGCAGCCGGTCATGGCGATCCACAGGGTATTGTCGTCGGCTTCAAGGATGCGGCTCACAGTGCCGGGTTGACCGTCGCTGATGGCGGCGCTGCTCGATATGGTGTTGTTAGCCAGATTGACCACGGTCAGGTTGCCGCCGAACAGCGTCTGCCCATTGATCTGCTGCGGTTCTTGACCCACCACGTACATGGTGGAGGAGTCGACCAGCGCGTTGCTGGCGCCGCCGGGAATGACGACGGTGAGGCCTGGAAGTGCGCCAGTGGTGGGCAGAAGTCCGGAATACTGCCCCTGAAGAAAGATCATGGGGGCGATGGGAACCCGCGTATAGGCTGCAGTATTGCCTCCGCACTCGGGTCCGCAACTGAGGATGTAGGCGGTGCTGCCATCGGCTGAGAAGACGGCTTTGATGGGGTGGTCGAAGCTGAGAGGCGCGCCGTAGGAGTTCCCTGTGGCGTCGATGCCATCGGGACTCTGCATCTGCAACAGGCACCAGGTGGGGGCATTCTGCGGTTCGCAATCGACTGCGGCCTTGGGCCAGGTGGAGGGACCGCCCGAGTAGCTGAGTGATTGGGCGGTACTCAACTGGCGCGGGTAGTAGACGTAAGGGGAGTTCTGCACAAAAGCCAGCGCGACGGATCCGCCGGGATTGACGCTAACGCGATACACGTTGGGAAGACCCAGAGCGATCGAGGCGTTCAGGGATTGATTGACGACGGTGAACACATGCGCCGCCTGGTTGGCCGCAAACACGAAAGCCCTATTGCGGGTGATGAAGACGCTTGCGGAGGGATTGGGGATGTTGCCCACGGTGCCGGAAGTCTTCTCGCCCGCGTAGTCAATCAGGGTAAAGCTGCCATCGCCCGCGCCGTAGACCGCGCCGAACTGCTCCTCCGGCATACTTTGAATGGTAATGGGCAGAGCGCCGCCAAATCCGCCGATAGAAAACGAAGCCGGCGTGCCGTTGTAGCCGCCGCGCACGTCATAGTAGGCGTCGACAATCTGGAGCGCCCCCCTGGAAATGGCGCCCGGATTCTGAATAGCGATGAGGACGCGGTTCACCAACTTACTGGGCGGAAGGACGCGGCCGTCAAAATAGTAGCTGGTGCCGCAACCTGCCAGCACAACAGCAACTGCCAAAGCTGCGCTGGCACTGATCCAAAGACTTCTGTTCTTCAAAATCCCAACCCTCGATTGCAAGCGCGGCGCAATCTGCCGCGCCGACAAAGAAATCGCAATGCGCGCACACGGAAATCGTTCCCATTGCGATGGCCGGAACCGATTTCCACGCAGGCTATGACACCCGAAGTATAACAAAGCGGCCCGGCGCCTCGCGGGTCTGAAGCGGCTTTGGCATAGCTCTGGAATAGCCGGCGCAGGAGGCTGCCTTCGAGCCGTGCGCCGATGGCAAACGATGAGAACAGGCGTCTAAAAACCGTTTGGCCGGGCGCGGCCAGCGCGAAAGGAGCCCCTGCGAGGTTCGATACAATTCCACCGGCAATGCGGTAGCATGACAACAGAATGACCCGCCTTTCCGAGCTCTTTGCCGACCGCCCCGTGCTCGCCGACGGCGCCATGGGCACGGTGCTCAATGCGCGCGGGGTCTTTGTCAACCGCTGCTATGACGAGTTGAACCTCTCGGACCCGAATCTGATACTCGCCGTGCACGAAGAATATCTGCAGGCCGGCGCGGAAATTCTTGAGACCAACACCTTCGGAGCCAACCGCTTTCGCCTGGCGCGTCATGGGCTTGCCGACAAGATGGCCGCGATCAACGCCGCGGGTGTGCGCGTGGCGCGGCAAGCCGTGGAGCGTTTGAAAGAGAAACGGGCCGGCGAAGCGTGGGTTGCGGGCTCGGTTGGGCCTTTGGGCGTACGGCTGGAGCCGCTGGGCAAAACCGGACTGGACGAAGCGCGGGCCGCGTTCGCCGAACAGGTCGGCGTGCTGGCCGAGAACGGCTCTGGAACGGGAGTTGACCTGCTGATCATTGAAACCATGCCGGCCTTGAACGAGGCGCATGAAGCGCTGGAAGCTGCGAAGTCGGTGGCTCCGCATCTGCCCGTGCTGGTGATGGTGACCGTGGACGACGAGGGCGAGTGTCTGGATGGCGCCTCGCCCGCGCAGGCCGCAGCTTTGCTCACCGAGTGGGGCGCCGACGCCGTGGGCGTGAACTGCTCCACCGGGCCAGCTACGGTGCTGACGGCGGCCGAAACCATGCGTGCAGCCACGGCGCTGCCGTTGGCAGCCATGCCCAATGCGGGCGTGCCGCGCGCCGTCGAAGGCCGCAATATCTATCTCTGCTCGCCGGAGTACATGGCCAGCTTCGCGCGCAAGGCAGTTGCCGCCGGGGTGCAAATTGTGGGCGGTTGCTGCGGCACCACTCCCAATCACATTCGCGCTATGCGCTCGGCTATCCGGGCGGTAGACGAGCAATCGCATGTGACGGTAGCCGGCACCGCGCCGGAGGTGGGCAAAGAGACGCCCCCTGCAACCCTGGGACAGCGCTCGCGGCTGGGTGCGCTGGTCGCGGAAGGGAAGTTCATCACCCTCGTCGAGTTTGTGCCGCCGCGGGGCATCGATTGCTCGCGGGAGCTCGAGGGCGCGCAGCTGCTGGCGCGGCTCGGTGTCGATGCCATTGATGTGTACGACGCAACCCAGGCCTCGGCGCGCATGAGCGGGCAAAGCCTCTGCATCCAACTTCAGCAGCACACCGGGATGGAGACAATCCTGCATTACACCTGCCGCGACCGCAATCTGTTTTCCATCCAGTCGGATCTGCTGGGGGCTTCGTCCATCGGCCTGCGCAACATTCTCTGCGTCACCGGCGAAGCGCCAAAAAAAGGGGACTATCCTGACGCTTCTCAGGTCTTTGACGTGGATTCCATCGGTCTGGTCAACATTGCCAACCGGCTGAATCGAGGGCTCGACATCGGCTCGAACTCTCTCGGCGCGAGCACGAACTTCACCATTGGCGTCGCTGCCAATCCCGGCGTTCCAGAGATCGAGAATGAGTTGCGGCGGTTTGCCTACAAGGTCGAGGCAGGCGCCGAGTACGCCATCACTCAGGCGGTCTTCGATCTGCGACTGCTCAAAGAGTTTCTGGAACGGATAAAGGACCATCGCATCCCGATCATTGCCGGCATCTGGCCGCTCACCAGCCTGCGCAACGCCGAATATATGAAGAACGATCTGCGCATCGCCATGCCGGAAGAGATCATGCTGCGCATGGCGCAGGCCGATTCCCCCGACGCCGCGCGAGCCGAAGGCATCAAGATAGCCCAGGAGATGGTTGAGGCGGTGCGTCCTCTGGTCGATGGCGTGCAAGTAAGCGCGCCGTACGGCCACTACGATGTGGCGGCCGAAGTGATTGCCGGGGCGGCGCCGGTGAGGTGACGGATAAGGACTTGCTATGCGCCTGTTAAAGCTGATTTTTGCTTGACATAGCCCATCTAAGTTACTTATCCTATGTTCATTCCGTACGCTCGTAGGCGAGCATGTATTCTGCAAACCCCGGAGCGAAAGCTCCGGGGTTTGCTTTTGAGTGGGTATGAACAAGTTCGTCTCAATGACCGACGGCGGTTTTTTGCGTGTTGCCGCCCGGAAAGCAGGCAAGAGCTACGATCCCGATTTTATTGAAGCTTTTTCTAAGGCATATCCTGCTGCCGATGAAGAACTGTTTCGCACACTTTACTATGATTGTGCGCCTTATCATGGGCAACAACGGCTTCCCGTCTCGGGATTGACACAAACCTTTGCAGGTTCGGACCAGTGGCTGCAGGGCTTAGCGAAGCGAGATTTGATTGCGGTGCGCAGGGGAGTCCTGAAATTCCGAGGCTACAAATTGAAAAAGATTCCCGTGACAGGAACGGCTGCATTAACGGACGCTGATTTCAGTCCAGATTTCGAGCAAAAGGGCGTTGACATGCGGATAGGCCTCGATATTGCTTCCAACTCTGCTTTGAATTGTGTCGATAGGATTGGTCCGGTAACGGCAGACACCGATTGCGTGCCAGCGATGAAACATGCAAGAAAGAATGGAATACAGGTGATCCTTTTTTCATCGCCGGGCAGCGCGATTCCGACCGAATTAGCGCAGCATTCGGACTTCGTCCGCACGATCTCCTGGCCTTAGAGCCGATTTCTTGTCCGAGACCATGATTCATAGCCGATAAGATCGAGGTGAACGCCATGCCTTCCTTCGAAGAATCGCTCAAGAAGCTCGAAACCATCGTCGAACAGCTGGAAAAGGGCGATCTGGCGCTCGAAGATTCGCTCAAGCTCTTCGAGGAGGGCGTGAGCCTGTCGGCCGCCTGCAAGCAGGAGCTGGAAGCCGCCGAAGGCAAGGTGCAGATGCTCGTGAAGCAGCGCGACGGGTCGATGAAGCCCGATCCGTTCCTAACCGAAAAGCCGTTCTAGGAGTATGTCGGAGATAGATTCCCTGCACAGATGATAATGGTGCGGCGCGAGAGCCGGCTGAAGAAGATCGCCGCAGCCAAGGCGGAGTTGGAGCGGGAAGCGCGGGAGCAGGCCGAGCCAGGGCGGGCCGTCTACAAGATGCGCAAAGGGATCCTCGAGCC
>Ga0335078_10002030_pt1 | contig 30650 bp, 32 predicted proteins | sample Lox_Sample_32_FD_206711 | JGI IMG/M metagenome (GOLD analysis project Ga0335078, IMG submission 206711) | Soil microbial communities from Loxahatchee National Wildlife Refuge, Florida, United States - Lox_Sample_3.2 | ecosystem: Environmental > Terrestrial > Soil > Wetlands | place: USA... | reverse complement strand
GCCGCCCTCTGCGACCAGCTCACCGCCGCCGGTGCCCGCTATCCCGGCACCGATCTCGTCCTGCGCTACGAGGTCAAATCCCACCTGAGCCCTGCATAAAAGATCTCCCTATGTCGGGAGCCCTGGGATCTCGGCAATGGCCGATCCGAGCAGTTCCTCGGCCCGCCCATCCGCGTACATGTCAGCAGTGTCAAAGACTGTGATGCCAGCCTCTAGCGCTTTTCGCACGCATGCCGTCGCAGCGGCATTATCGAATCCGTCTCCATGCGTGAGCCAGTTCCCGTAGGAAATAGCACTGAGGGAGAGACCCGAGCGCCCGAGGCGCCGATAATCCATAGCAAACGCCTATGCCCATCGGGGACTTCTCCGGCAAGTCTCGGCCTGGAGATGTCCCCGGCGGGCAGCAGGGATGCGGCTACTTCTGCGGTTCCAGTACCTTCTTGCCCATGTAGGGGACCAGCGGTTCCGGCAGTTCGACCGCGCCGTCCTTCCTCTGGCCGTGCTCGATGATCGCCGCCCACATCCGGGGAGTGGCCAGGGCGGAGCCGTTGAGGTAGTAGGGCGGCCTGGTCTGGCCGGACCCGGTGCGGTACCGGATGTTGCTTCGCCTGGGCTGGAAGTCGGTGAAGTTCCCGACGGAGGAAACCTCAAGCCAGCGGTCAACGCCGGGCGCGTACACTTCCAGGTCGAAGATGCGCGTGGACGAGAACGTAAGGTCGCCCGCAGCGAGATCAACAACCCGGTACGGGAGCCCCAGGAGCTGGAGGGGCCGTTCGGCGTCCGCCAGCAGGGCATCGAACTCGTCCTGAACCGTCTCCGGCGTGCAGATGCGGACAAGCTCGACCTTGTGGAACTCGTGGAGGCGCTGAAGCCCGCGCGTGTCCTTCCCCGCCGAACCGGCTTCCCGCCGGAAGCAGACCGAGTAAGCCATGTAGCGCTTCGGCAACTCATCGGGCTCGAAAAGCTCGCCCCGGTGCATGCCGGTCAGGGGAACCTCGCCAGTGGGGATGAGCCATAGGTTGTCCAGGGTCGTGTTGTAGGCGTCCTCGGCGAACTTGGGAAGGTGCCCCGTCCCCTCGAAGACCTCGCTGCGGACCATGTGCGGGACAAGCACCTCACGGTAGGTGTCGCGGTTGAGGTCGAGGCCGAACTGCACGAGGCCGCGGATCAGCCGGGCTCCGTCGCCGTAAAGCAGCGAGAACCCGGAGCCGCTCAGCTTCGCGGCGCGCTCGGGGTCGAAGATCCCGAGGTCGCCCGCGACATCCCAGTGCGGCCGGTAGTCCGCCGGGTTGTACTTGTCGGCGGAAGGGCCTTCGACTCGCAGGACGACGTTCGACGATTCGTCGAGTCCCTCGGGCGCGTCCGGCGACGGCAGGTTCGGCAGGGCCAGGAGAAGCGAGCGCGACTTGCTCTCAGCCTCCCGAAGTGCCGCCTCTCCCTCGGCGAGACGAGACTTCAGCCCAGCGAGCGCCTCTCGCTCGGCAGTCGCGCTGGGGTCGCCGGCAGCGATCAGCTTCCCGACCTGCTTGGAGCGCGCGTTCATCTCGGCTCGCAGTACCTCAACCTCGGACAAGGTACTGCGCCGCTGGACCAGGGCATCCCGCGCTGAGAGGACGACATCGGAGGAGACACCCTTGCGCGCTAGCGCCCCTACGACAGCATCGGGCTGATCGAGCAGCAGATTCGAGTCGATCACTTTCTTCCTCCGTGCGACAGCCGACTTGCCGGGCCTTATGTCCGGTCGGCTGACAGGTCCTGTGTCCGGGGTTCCGGGAATCTTGTGCCCGCGTTCGGAGGACACGCCCGGCCCATCATGATGCCGTGACAGGTCGCCTGCCGCCACGGGTTTCCCTTGAAGGCTAGGTGAATTCGCTACCTCGCAGTTAGGTTGGGAGGATGGCGGATCTGTCTCACGTGGCGGAAGTTAACGTCGCCCTTCCCAGCGTATCAGCCGGCGACGAAGCACTCGACTCATTCTTCGAATTGTCAGAATCGGTAAATCTCGTTGCCGACTCTTCGCCCGGCTTCATATGGCGCCCCCATTCCCCTCTAGAAATCTCAGACCGGCTAGGACCCCAGAGCCTGCTAATAACTCTCAGCGTCTGGCGCAGCCTAGAAGACCTTAGGAGCTTCGTATATAAAGGCCTCCACGCAGCAGCATTTCGGCGTCGCCAGGAGTGGTTTACAGCACTTACCGAGGCCCACGCTGCCATATGGTGGATACCGGCCGGCACTGTACCTAGTCTCGCGGATGCCGAGAATCGCCTGATTTATCTGCGCAAGTATGGCCCCACGCCGTACTCCTTTCACCTTGGAAAGACGTTCTCGCCGCCACAGCAGCGTCCGAGTCCCTGAAGGCTTACTCATCCTTTGCCTTCGGATAAGACGAGGCCATCCGGTCGGTAGGACGACCGCCACTATTACCTTCATCTGCCGTCGGCCCGGAGCTACGGCTGCTTAAGATTCGTCTCCGGAGGGCATCCTTCATCTCGTGCCGCAGATCGCCGGAACTGGCCCGCGATGGCACTACGGTCTCCGGCAGCGCTCACCGGGATCGGCACGACACCGGGAGCCGGAACGGCCCGACGGGGCCGATACCGACCCCGGACTGGCTCCTTCTCCGTCGTGGGTATCGTCGCGAGGTGCGCCAGCAGCCAAGCCGTGGCGACCAAGACGTCACGGGGACGATGTCACTGCCGGGATCCCTTGATCTGCCTACCCGATCCCTTCTCAGGGACAGCCCACCTGTGTCATCCTGTAGTAAGGCATCTTTCGTGGGAGTCAACATGAGCGACCGCAACCCGAAACCGGACGCCGAAGAACCGCCGACCCTCTTGATCGAGGTGCAGGTGATCGCTATTCCCCGCGACCGCGGGTACCTTGCAAGCAAGAACGGCAACAACAAGGTCTAGGCTGTTGGAAAAGTAATATCGGGCATAAGCCCCGCAAGACTACGCCCGAATTCCCGTACACGGTGGCGGTCTTTTGTTCTCTGCAGCTCAACCCAGAAGTCCGTTACCAGGTTCTCGACCATTTTGGATTTAAGCTTCCTGGCGATCTCTGCGGCGCGCAGGGCGTGCTTGCACGCCTCGTCTATATCTCCGCCGCGCAGTTTTGCTGTAGCGATATAGACCGAGTTGGACCCCACCTGCCGACCTTGGCTGTTGGACAGGCTCAGATTCGCGGCCCGTTCCATGTTCGTCCGGTCGTCAAGCTCCCGGAACGAAAAGGCCATCTGATTAGCTAGATATGCGCCATCCATGAATTGCATCCATGCAGGGTCACGGTCCTTCTCTACTTCCTGAGCGTGCTCCGCCCGAGAGATTGAAGCAGCGGACCTCCTCCCGTCGCCGAGGCTCGCATGTGCCCTGGCCTCCATCGCGTGTGCCCTCGTCATCGCGCCGGGGCTGTTCGCTTTGACCGCCGAGTGGCCTGCCGCCTCGGCCAGCTTCACTGCCTCGTTGGCATCACCTGCAGAAACCGCGAGATTACTCATCGAGGACAGGACTACGCTTCCGACCGAAAGACCTTTGTCACCGCCCTCTCTGGCTAGTTGCAGCCCTTGGAGAAGGTACCTTTGCGCTAGACCGTAGGCCCCAGTGTCGTAGGTCTTCCAGCCCAGGAGCATATACAGGTCCGCAGCTCCAGCGAATAGCTCCTCGCTGATCTCATCACTCTGAGCTTGCCGTCGCAGCAGTGGGACAACGTCGTTCGTGAGGTAGCTTACCAATGCCATCCGTGCATGCTGCCCGCCGAGCTGCAGATCTCCCTTCGTAAAGGACTCCATCATCGTGTGCAAGCCCGCAACCTCGGCTTCACCCACCTTGGAGTCACGCCCCTGCCGACCGCTTTGCAGAAGATGGAGTAGCCAGTCCCGCTGCGGCCCAGCCGCAGCCGCAACCGAGAAGGGAAGCAGGTATAGGAAAGATCGGCGTTCCATATCAGCCTGCCCCAGCTCCGACGCTACGTCCAAAGTGTCAGCAAGATCACGAAGAACCAGGGACCGAGCCCCGATGTCCAGTTCGGGTCCATCATCAAGGCCGATCTCGGCCAACGTCACCGGGCTCCCCAGCTTCTGGCTCAAGGCTTCAGCGATCAACGACGGAACGACGCCCCGTGGGCGCTTCCCCTGCAACCAGTGCGTAACGGCAGATTTGTCATACTGCAGACGCTGGCCCTGCAAAGTACCCAGAGCGTTGACGCGCTGAGCAAGACCGGCATTCGAGCAGCTCGCGACTTCCATGATCGCGCGAAGCCTGTCGTTGGAGGCAGTCCCCACTCGGTGCCGCCCTTCGTCCTATGTCCTCGCATCGGGAGGCATCGGACCAGACTAGCTCAGCGCAGCGCCTGGTGAAAGCTATACCAGCTTCATTCAACCCTGCGTTCAACCCTTGTACGGGGAGATGCGCCGGTCTTCAAGAGATCAGCCAAACCCGCCCAAGAAAAGGATCTTCGACCCTCCGAGGCAACTTGAAACCCTGCGGATAATCGTCATCCTGCGCAGCGCTCAATGGTGCGGCCATTAAACCGGGGTGCGCCGAACAAATGATTTAACCCGAGACTGGGGCGATAAATGGCCTGGGCAGCCGTTTCCCGGCGAAGAACCCAGTTCACCTGCGGAGACGCGCGGCAACCTAAGCCGCACATATTGCGGCACTAATTCAATCAGTCAACGCACATTGGCCTTCCGTGCGTCCCGGCGGTTTGCGACTCTAAAGGTGCCGTACTACCGAAGAATGGAGCGCTCGATGACACGCAAGCCCCCCAACGAGCCAGATGCCCGGCACGATAACCAATTTGCAGCCGGCGCCTTGGCTTGCCTTGCCGCGGTACTTCTGGCCCATGGCTGGACCCCGGCGCAGTGCGCAAGTGTCCTGGAGATGCTCGCGCTTCTCTGGAAACTGGCTCAGCCGTGACGACTCGCCCGGGAGTCAGCCACGAGTCCCAGTCCTGTCGGCCGTCGCGGCCAGTCCCTCCAGGATGAGGTCGGCCACGAGGAACCTGGCTGATTTCCCGTCGTGGCCACAGCTTGAAGCAAGATCATCAATGCCTATGGGTGTTCTGGATGAGAGAGCCCTGATCAGCGGCTCGGACTCAGCATGGAAGCGCCACCGGTGCCCGTCCGCCTCGACCAGGACTTCGCCGGGTGACCGCCTGACCCGGAACCGGGCAGGGAGCCAGACTATGGTCGCGTCCTCAAGGCTCTCAGCAACCGCACTGCGGCTGATGCCCGGCAGGCCGAAGTGCTGTCGTCCCGGAGCCTGCACGTCAACTGCCTCCAGAAAAGTGTTCACCGATGCTTCTGCCGCGAGAAAGTCGTGCAATATCCTGGTGATCTGAGCCACGTGATCCGCAAGATCTCCTTGCGAATACCTCGGCAAGGACCGGCGCATGAACTCATTCGACGTGAAGTGATCCGCCACCCAATGGAGATAGTCGATCGCCGTTTTTTGCGTAATACCAAGTGTGAGATGAAGTGACGGGGCTTCGACAGTGCTCACTGAATGCCAATATCCGCGAGGAACATGAAGCACGTGACCGGCCTTTACGTCCACAGTTAGTTTCGCTGGTGCTGCGCTTGGCGATGTAATATTAGGTTCTACGTCCCGACGCAAGGGGAATCGGCGGCCCTCTCCGAACAGGGACCACCGTTTGCTGCCAAAAATCTGGACAATGATCACATCGTGGTCATCCCAATGGTGATCGAATCCTGGCTCGCGGGTCCAGGAAGCATATGCGTTGATCTTCACATACTCACCGAGGGTGCGCTCCAGGCTTTCTGCCAGCCTCCGGGCGGGCGGCCAGATCTCGTCAACAGCGTCAACCACGAGCGAGGCGCCCTCCTTGATGTGCCGCACGACATCCCTGAAGGAGAGGACCGCGTAGTCCATTCCTGAAGGACCTGGGCTACTATAGCTTCCAGGTGGGAGGTCGTAACCGTCCTTCACCAAGCGGAACCTCGGATACGCCCAGCGGCAATTAGTCAAGAGCTGGTTCAGGGCACGCCAGTCGAAGAACGAAAGAAATCTGTCCGCTGGTCCTACCGAGTGGTAGGGTTCCTTGCCGAACTTCTCTGCGAGGAAGCGGTCAAGCGTAATTTGGGCGAACAGGCTTTCTACTGTGACGTTGTGCTCCATACCGGTCCTATCTCTCATACCCTCACAACATGATTCCATACCGCTCGCCCAAGGGCTAGGGGCCCAGGGTCTTTGCGTTGTCTCATTACCGATCGTCATTTACGGCCGTTGAGCAGCCGGTGCCTGCGTATTGGGTTGCAGGCGGTGTGCCGTATGGCGGCCGCGACGCAAGCCTCCTCGGCTAGGCGCAGCGTGCTGACGAGCAGGTTCCTGAGGGCGGCAAATGACCTGCGGTCCGGGAACTCCGGGGTGGCCGGGATACGGCCTGGGCACCTGGGCAGGCCCGCAGCCCGCAGCGTGGCTATGCCGATGTTGGGTAATATCAGCCGCTGGCCTGTTTTACCTGGTGGGGCCGTGCCAACGTTCGGTTTGCCGACATGGTCACAGGCATTGCAGCCGAGCAGGGGGTAGTCCCCGGCCTGGGCGCGATCTGGACAGGCTGTGGAAAGCAGGAATCAACCTGCTCAGTTCAACCTACGCAGTAGCGAGCACCCAGAATCCGGCGGCCCGGCGCAATCTTGCGCCCTAAACTCTAACATCGACATCGTGCGGCCTGGCAAGGACCAGGTTTGGCTATTTTGGCTGCAGGCAATCGGCGGCGCCGGCTTGGGACTAACCTGCATCTTTCGTGATCTTGAATGGGGCGACCTGGGGCTGCGGCTTGAGGCCGTTTTCGGCGTGCCGGTCAGCCTTCCGGCCCGGCTGTCGCGCCGGGTGGGCGGGGTTCCACGGGCCCTGGTGGGTCTCCTTTCCTGGTAGCAGGGACGGTTTGGGCTGGTCAGCCAGGCGCGAGGGCCTGCAGGTGGGTGATTGCGGCAGTGATCTCGGGTGCCCGGGGCCAGTGCCGGGCGAGGCGGAGCTTCAGGCGGCGCCCGCCGCGGACGATCCGTCCGGCGGCGGAGAACAGGCGGAGCCGCAGCCGTTTGGGTTCCCAGCGGCGGGCAGCCCGTCCAGGGCGAGCATCTGCATCCAAGCGGTCAGCTCGCAGGCCAGCGCGACGATCTCGCACCAGACCTGGTTCTGGGCAAAGCTGTGAAGGGGCAGATTACGCAAGCCGGTATCTTTCGCGCAGCGGTATGTTCTCCAGGTGACAAATCCGACATGCCAGGCACGGGTGAGCAAAGCAGACCTGAAGGGGCTGGTTGCCACCGATGCAGGCATCGAAGTCCGCGAGGCAGAATTGCACGCCGCCCTCGACCGCTGGTGGGAAGAGCACGCCGACCTCGTGGCAGGCTGGTAGATGCCCGTTTCCAGAACTGAGGCACGTGAGCCACGTAAGGTCAAAAGCAGCATCGAAGAGAGAAAGACCCTGGTACCGGCCTTGTCGAACGTGTCTCACGGAGTGACAGATACTTCTGAGGCACGATGCGGCAAGGCCCGGATTCGTCGTGCCTCGGGCCGAAAATGCGATACAGATAATGTGGCTGTGCCGCAGGCCGTGGGGGTCAGCCCAAGCTTGACCGGCAGCCAGCAGGTGAGCGGGACGTCCTCGGAGAAGGCCCGGATTTCGGCCGCGCGGCGGTGTGAAGCCGGCGTCCGTGGCCACATGGCAACCGGGTTCCCGGGCCAGGCGGTGGCGTCGGCGATGACCAGCCGGGCGGGGCGGCTGGGCGCCGGCTGGTAGCGCCCGTCGCAGGCTGGCCGGAACACCCGGCGGGCGTAGTTGCTCCGGCGGTGGTGGCCGCTGTCGGGCCTTCTCCGACTCCGCCCGGGTCGGGCGCGGCGCCCGTTCTGACGGAGCGCGGGTTCCAGTTCGGCCGGGTCGCGCCAGCCAGCCACGAGGTGCGGGTCAGTGTGCGCTTCGTTGCGGCCGGGGCCGTACAGGTAATACAGCAGCCCAGCCACCCGGCAGCCGCGGACGCTGATCTTGCCGATCACTGGCGTAGCTGGTTTGCATAACCATCATGCTTTCTGGACGCGCCCGGTCCAGTCACAAGTGAACGTTATGGAATATCTTGCTTCTGCCTATAAACGGCGGCCGCAGCTTGCCGCGGAAGAGTTAGAGCGATCTCCACACTGAATAGGTCGCATGATAAAGAATCGGCATTCTTAAACAGGGTTGACGGCGGTTCATTCTTCGCGGTACGGGCATTCCGGCCCGGTCGCTACCGTGATCATCGGGGGGCTGGACGGCCAGTGGGCAGATACAGGCTGTGGGGAGCGCCGTGTCCGGCGGAGCCTGGCCGCGCGGTCGAGGATCTCGTTTAACATATCTCCCAGTACTGGCGGCAGGCCTGCGGTCTCATCGCAGCACGGCGGCTTGTCCCGCCCCGCCTCTCCTGGCGGCTCCATACCTAGCAGGCGGTACAACTCCGCGTAAACGCTCAAGGCGGGATCCCGGTCGTCGTGCGGGCCGACTAACAGAACCCACGCTCGCTGTGGTGTCTCGAACGCCACAGCAACACGCAGCGGCCCGCCGATGTGCTTGACGCACAGGTGATCCACCGGCGACGGGCCACTGAGCCGGTAGGCAAGCGCCCAGCAGCCCACCGCAGCGAGCTCGTCCAGGAAGACGCCAAAGGCCTTAGCTTGCTTGCGGCTGAGCCTGCCGATCTGTTGCTCCGCGCGTGGGGTGGCCAGGACCTCGGTGGGCACGCCACGCCACTTTAGCCGCTTGCGGCGTCATTCCCGGGCAGCGGGCGCAGCACCTGACCCTCGCCCCGGCGCATCTGCTCGATGCTCTCCCGCAAGTCGGGGCGGTCCAGCAACGCCGCATCGCCCAGACGGCGCCACACCGCATCCAGCAGATCCCGGTCCCGGCCCAGCGCCCGCAGGTCCTGGAGGATATGGCTGACCTCATGAACGCTGCGCACGTCCAGCAGCAGACGGGGCGCCCGCTGGGCGATGGCCAGTACGCCCTCCTTCGCCCACGCCCGCACGGTCTTCTCGCTCAGCCCCAGCACCCTGGCCGCGATGACGGGGCGGACGGTGCCTTCCTCCGCGAGCGCAGCGTCCGACACCGCCAGGAGTTTCGCCCGGCGCTCGTCGTCTTCTGGCAGCGTCCTGGCTACGTCTTCCACGGTCTCGACTCGGTCGAACAAGCTGCGGATCCGCTGTTCCTCGACGGCGATAGACATGCCAGCCTCCCTCCTGCTTCCGAGTATGCGGCAATTTATCTGAACCTGCCAGGTGAATGTTAAGCAGCCGGGCCTGACAGCGGAGAAGCCCTCGCGGCCGACGGGAAGATTGACACGCTGGGATGCACGCCGTGCCCGGTATAGGCCGGTCCCCAGCTGTGCCAGCCCAGCCGACACCTGGTGTGACGGTTTCTCCGTCGGCCGCACTGGCGTTGGTGGTTGTCAAGATCCGATCGCCGCCAGCCACGCAGGCACGGCATTGTGACTCGGGCTCGGTGTCCAGAAACCGCCGCGCGGTCAGCCTGCGGGGGATTAGGGGCCGAAGCGGCCGAGCGCCACGAGGGCAGCCATGGCGAGATAGGCCAGGTTCAGCAGCACGTGCTTGAACTCTTGACGCCGGAACTCCACGATCGCCGCTCCCACCATGATCGTTGCCAAACCGGTTGAGGCCAGCGGCACCAGAACCGGCGCGATGCCGAGCAGGGCGGGCAGGATCAGGCCGACGGCGCCCAGGATCTCGAGTGCCCCGAGGGCCTTGACGAAGCCGGCGCTGAAGTCCAGGACCCATCCACCGCCCGGAGCCTTGGCTAGTTTCTCGCGCGGTATGAACAACTTGTTGGAGCCGGCGACCAGGAAGACGGTGGCCAGAAGTCCGGCAATTATCCACAAGGCGGTATTCATGAGATTTCTCCTTGCAGCGTTGCAGACCGGTTTCTGCTTCCTGCCCAGCCCGACGGCGGGGTCTTCATGACGGTCCTTCTTTCTTGTCAGCGACGGATCGTTTGCGGGCGGGCCATCGCCGAACTGGCTGTGCCTAGGCCTTCCATTTCCCGGTCCATCCACGGGATGGGGTCCGGCTGCCCCGGGTCATCGGCCTGGGCCACGCTGACGATGCTGTCCAGCATGTGTCCACGCCGGCTCGCGCACATCCGCCAGCTGGCCGATATGGCCGGCCGCAGAGGCGGAGACTGTGGACGGGTGGAGATCCTGGTGTCTCTTGACCGGCTCGAGCCGCCGGCGGGCCGGATCCGGGTGGTGCGCGGTCCGGCCGGAGCGCGGTGAGGGCCATGAGGCCCGCTTGGCCGACTGGCTCGGGATGCTGCGGGCGCTGTATGAGGTGACAGGGTCACGCGGCACCGCCCAGCGGGGCGGGACCTGAGCTGACCATCTGGCCGTCTGCGCCGACGATGCCAGGTGGCGTTACCATCCGGTTCATGGCTGCAGCCGCCCCGGCCCAGGGCATGTATGGGCGTGATGCGGAGCGCCAAGCTTTGAGTGAGGCCATGGGCCGGGCGGCGGGCGGGCGGCTGGCGGTTGTGCTGGTTGACGGAGAGGCGGGCATCGGCAAGACCCGCCTGCTGGCCGAGGCGCTGGAGGATGCCAGCTCACGGGGGATGCAGGTAGTGACTGCGCGGGCGGAGGAGCTGGAACGGACGCGCCCGTTTGGCGTGATCGCCCGCGCTCTGGGCTGTGCCGGGTCGCCTGCTGAGCCGCGCCGGGCGAGCATCGCCGCGCTGCTGGCCACCGGCGGTGGCCAGGGCACGGTGACGGTGAGCAGTGATCCTGGGCTGCAGTTCCGGGTGGTCGACGCGCTGACTGACCTGGTGGAAGAACTCGCGCTGGAACAGCCGCTGGTGGTCGGGGTTGATGATCTGCAGTGGGCCGACCCGTCCAGCCTGCTGACGCTGGGCACGATGGGCCGGCGTCTGGCGTATGCGCCGGTGGCGTTCATCGGGTGTTCCCGGCCGGCCCCGGTTGCTGCGGAGCTGGAACGGGTGACCGAAGCCCTGGTGGGCGCCGGGGCGTCGCGCCTGACCTTGCGGCCGCTGGCCGAAGACGCGGTGGCCAGCCTCGTGGCCGAGACCACCGGCGCCCCTCCCGGGCCGGGGCTGCTGGCCGGGCTGGCCGGGGCGGCAGGCAACCCTTTGTTCGTGACCGAGCTGGTCGCGGCGATGGCCGAGGAGGGAAGCCTGCGGGTGGCGGGCGGCCGGGCGGAGGTCGCGGAGATGACCCTGCCGCCGACGCTGCGCCTGACGATCTTGCGCCGGGTCAGCTTCCTTCCCGAGGCCACCCTGCAAGCGCTGCAAGCTGCTTCGATCCTGGGGCCGGGCTTTCCCCTCAGCGAGCTGTCGGTGGTCACGGGCCGTCCAGCCGCCGAGCTGTCTGTCGCGCTGATGGAGGCGGTCAGGGCAGGTGTCCTGGAGGACGATGGCCCCCAGCTGCGGTTCCGTCACGACCTGATCCGCGACGCCGTTTATGAGGATCTGCCGGAAAGCATGCGCCGCGGCCTGCATCGGGAGGCGGGACAGCGCCTTGCCGCATCTGGCGCCCCGGCACTGCAGGTGGCCGGGCAGATGGCCCGCGGGGCAGCGGTCGGCGACTCCGGGGCCATCACCTGGCTGGTGAAGGCCGCGCGGGAGGCGGCGCCCAGCTCACCTGATGTGGCGGCGGACCTGCAGGGGCAGGCGGCCGAGCTGATGGGCCCGCACGATCCTGGCCGGGACCAGCTGCTGGCCGAACTGGCCGGGACTCTGATCTGGACCCGTATCGCCGACGCCGAGGCGACCTGCCGTGCCGTATTGGACCGCAGCCACGACCCTGCCGCCGACGGCCCGGCCAGGATCGTGCTCGGGCACGCTCTCATCGGCCAGGGACGCACCGACGAGGGGCTCGCGGAATTGGAGCGGGCGCAGCAGTCGCGCGGCCTGACCGATTCTGAACGGGCCCGCGCCCAGGCGTGGGCCGCCATGGCCCGGCTGTCGCTGGGGGACCTGGCCGGCGCTGCCACCGCCGCCGAGCACGCCAGGTCCGCGGCCGCTGGTGATCCTCTCGCGACGAGCATGGCCATGCTCGCGCTGGCCGATACCGCCGAATGGAGCGGGCATCTGCGCGATGCTCTGGAGATCATCGACGGCGCGGTCCGGCTCGCGGACCAAAGCCCGGCCAGGCTGGGACACCGGTACCCACTCCTGGCCGCCCGCGGCCACATCCTGATAGAACTCGACCGGTTCGTCGACGCCAGGCAAACACTAGAGGCCGGCCGGCGGGCCAGTGAAGAACTCGGCATCCGCTGGCACCTCAACGAATACCATGACATCCTCGCCCTCGGCCGCTACCTGGCCGGGGAATGGGACGACGCACTGGCCGAGCTCGACGCAAGTGCCGAACTTGCAGACCAAACCGGTGAGGCATACACCTTCATCCTCGGCCAGAGCGTCAAGGCCCTGATCGAGTTTCACCGCAACGACCTGCGAGGGGCCGCCGAGACGACCCGGGCCGCCGCGGGCCAGCTAGCCAGCACCGGGCCGCGGTACCGCACCCACTGGGCAATGTGGGCCCGCGCCCTGCAGCTCGAAGCCGGCGGCCAGGCCGATCAAGCGCTCGCGGCACTGTCGGAGATCTGGGAACACTGCACCCGCTGCGGGCTGGCGCTGGAATACCCGGTGATCGGGCCTGATCTGGTCCGCCTTGCTCTCGCCGCTGGCGACCAGGAACGGGCATCGGACGTGGCGGCAGCTGTCGGGGGGGTCGCGGCGGGAAATGATGTTGCCGGGCTGGCTGGTGCCGCGCTGCGCTGCCGCGGCCTGGCTCACGAGGACGCCGGGACCCTGCTCGCGGCCGTGGACGCCTATGCGGCCAGCCCCCGCCCGCTCGAGCTAGCCCTCACCTCCGAAGAGGCAGCCGCGGCCCTCACACGGCGGGGACAGCACAACCGGGCCCGCAGCCTGCTGGAACAGGCGGCCGCCAGCTACGAGCGGATGGGAGCTGCCCGCGATCTCGCCCGCCTGGACGCAGCCTTGCGGGGCCTGGGTGTCCGCCACCGCCGGCACGGTGCCCGCGGACGCCCGGCCAGCGGCTGGCGCAGCCTCACCGCTACCGAGCTCACCGTCGCTGACCTGGCCGCGGAGGGATTGTCCAACCCGCAGATCGGGGAACGGCTGTATGTCTCCCGCCGCACCGTGCAAACCCACCTCGCGCACATCTTCGCCAAGATGAACGTCTCCTCCCGCGCCGAACTCGCCGCCGAGGTGACCCGGCGGCGCCAGGCCGGGCACACCGCCAGGCGGTGACCCGGCCGGGCGTCGGCCGCGCCCGGCCGCAAAAATCGACCCTCCTCCCCCGCCCACCTCAGGACACGCCGGGCGGCAAATCGGCCAGCTGGCGGATATGGGCACCACCGCGCCCGATCCCACCATGGCAAGCGACCAGCGCGGCGGTGACCCGGCGGCCGTCCTTACAGCCACCGGGACCGCCAAGCCCTCCACTACCGGGCGGGCCCGCATGCCACGGGTGGAGACGGGCGCGACATGCCCGCCGGCCCGGTGCGGCGGCCAGGAAGAACTGCAGCGGGCCACCGCGGGCCGGGGCCAGGATCCGCAGCGCGCCCACCGCCGCCCGCAGTGCTACTGAAGGCAGGTGGGTGATGTGGGCGGGGCGTGCGGCGGCCCGCACGGCCAGGTGGGCGATCAGCTCGTAGCTGAAACTCTGGGCCGCCGACCTCCGCGTCGGGGCTGCCCTCAGCGGTTGCCTGAATGCACACCGCAGCCAGAGCACGGGCGGAGATCGGGTTGATGCGGTGGTGCCCGTCGCCCCGCGGCGTAGGTGAAGTGCCGGCACCCCGGCTCGTTCGGCCTCCTGCAGCAGGGCCAGGTTACCGCCGTAGTCCACCTGCTGCTAGGTGAAGCCGTCACGCTGGCGGGTTATGCCGACCGTGGAGAAAACGGCGCTTACGTCCTCGGCTGCGCCGGCCAGCGTGGCGGGGTCGGTCACCTGGCCGACGAACACCTCATCTGCCTGGGGCAGCATCGCGGCTTGCGCGGCACGACGGATGAGCACCCGCACCCAGCAGCCGCGGACGCGGCGTAGCCAGGCCTGGGGGCCGATGGCCGGGAATGCCTTGGGATGGTTCCGCGAGCAGGCCAAGCTGCACCGTCTGGCGGGGAAGCAGGGCATCGAGCAGCCAATCGGAGGCGATGCGGATCTTGTTAGCTGGGATCGAGGTCAAGTGATAGCCGCGGGTCACCGCCTTGGCGGCCAGCCCGGACAGCCGCAGTCCGGCCGGGTTCGCGGTGGCTTTGACACCGCCCAGGTCAACCACGAAGCCGAGATCGTGGTGCCGGTAGGGCCGCCGCGGGCCGTAGCCGAGCGAGGCGGCCACGTTGGCTGCGGCCTGCCTGCCTTGCCGCACCGCGTGCTGCGCTGTCATCGCGGTGAGCTGGCCGGTGCGGGTGAGGTCGGGGACCGCCGCGGCGTCGCCGCAGGCGAAGATCTGCGGGTGCCCCGGAACGCTGAGGTACTCATCGACCGCCAGCCGGCCTCCAGCGGTAGCCAGGCCGAGCGTGCTGATGAGTGGATCGGGACGGACCCCGACGCACCAGATCAGCGAGCGGGTGGGAACGAACTCGTCGTCGGACAGCAGCACGCCGCCGGCGGTTGCCTTCTCGATCGTGGTGCTGGTGTGAACCTCGACACCCCGCCTGGTCAGCACCCGGGCCGCAGTGGCCGACATACGCCAGTCCAGCTCTGGAAGTATCCGCGGAGCGGTATCGAGCAGCAGCCAACGAATCGGCTCATTGCGCAGCCCGTCGTGCCGGGCGGCGACCGCCCGGGTAAGCAGCTGACCGTGCGCAGCGACCTCGGTGCCGGTGTAACCGCCGCCCACCACAACAAAGGTGCAGCGCGCCGCGCGCCCGGCCGCTCCGGGCGCACACGGTGCCGCAGCGGCCAGCTCGACCTGCCGCACGAGGTGGTCACGCAGTGCTAGCGCCTCGCCGATGCTGCGGAACCCGAGCGCATGCTCGGCGACGCCGGGGATCGGCAGCAGCCTGCCGACGCTGCCTACCGTCAGCAGCAGCCGGTCGTAGGAGACGGTCTTGCGGTTTCCCTCCGGATCGGTAAGCCCGACCTGCCTGCCGGTGACGTCGACCTCGTCCGCCGTGCCCGGTATCAGCCGGACGCCCCGCCCAATGCCTGCCAGGGGCACAGCGACGCGGCGCGGGTCGAGGATCCCGGCAGCGACCTCAGGCAGCAGCGGCAGATAGAGGAAGTAGTCCATCGGGTTGACTAGAACGATCTCGATGTGATCCGCGTCGGCCGCGGGTCTCCGCCACCGGTGGTCCACCAGCCGGGACAGCGTACGCGCAGCGTGGAACCCTGCAAACCCGCCTCCGACGATGACCACCCGGCGCGTGCGGAATGGTTCAGACATGACAGCCTCGGCCTCCTCCCTGATAGGGAACTGATCAGATGACGCTGTCCAGCATGTGTTCGCGCCGGTCAGCGCACATCCGCCAGCTGGCCGATGTGGCCGGCCGCAGAGCCGGAGATTATGGGCGGGTGGAGATCCTTGTGTCTCTTGACAGGGTCGAGCCTCCGGCAGGCTGGATCCGGGTGGTGCGCGGACCGGCCGGGGCGCCTGAGCGCGGTGAGGGCCATGAGGTCCGCTTTGTCGGCTGGCTCGGCATGCTGCGGGCGCTGTATGAGGTGACAGGGTCACCCGGCACCCGCCCGCGCGGCGGGGCATGAGCTGACTACGCTGGCCGCCGCGACCGAGCTCACCGTCGCGGACCTGATCGCCGAGCGATTGTCCAACCCGCAAATCGGGGAGCGGCTGTATATGTCCCGCAGCACAGTGCAAACCCACCTGGCGCGCGTCTTCGCCAAGCGGCACCTCTCCTCCCGCGCCGAACTCGCCGCCGAGGTGACCCGGCAGCGCCGGCACACCGCCAGCGGTGACCCGGCCGGGCGCTGACAGCGCCTGGCTGGAGCATTCGCACTTCTGCGCGCCGCCGCTCCGCAAACACCCCGGCGGTAAATCGGCAAGCTGGCGGATGTGGGCACCGCCGCGCCGATCGCACCATGGCAAACGACCAGGCGCGGCGACGCCTCGGTGGCCCGCTTTGCAGCCGCCGGGGCCGCCAAGCCCCCACACCACCGGGTTGGGCCCCCGCCACAGCGGGAGACAGGCACGACATGCCACCGGCCCGGTGCTGTCGCCGGAGAGGGCCTCAGCCGGCCCGGCAGGAAGGGTAATCCCAATGTTCCGCAGACTCGGATATATCGCCGCCTGGCCGTGTGGCAGGCGCGCCAAATGGCTGGTGCTCGCGGCCTGGGTGGTGCTACTGGCTGCAGCAGGCCCGCTGGCGGGCAAGCTGCAGCACGCGGAGGTGAATGATCCGTCCATCTACCTGCCGGCCGGCGCCCAGTCCACGCAGGAACTGCACCTGCAGTCCCAATTCGTGCCCGCCAGGCTCAACCCGGCCGTGGTGGTCTACCAGCGGCCGTCGGGCATCACCGCTGCCGACCGGGCCAAGGCTGCAGCCGATGCTCGCGCCTTCGCCGCTCTGCCCGCCGTGCACGGCCGGGTCACCGGCCCGGTCCTGTCGCGTGACCACCGGGCGATCGAGACAATCGTCGGCGCGGGCGTGGGCTACACCAGCGCCGCCGTCACGTTCGTCGATCACCTGCGAAACACAGCCTCCCGCGGCGACCCGGGGCTGTCGGCCCATGTCGCCGGGCCTGCGGCCAGCATCGCCGACGAATTCAAGATCATTAAGAGTATCGACAGCACGCTGCTGCTCGCCACCGTGGCGGTGGTCATCGTGCTACTGCTGGTCACCTACCGCAGCCCGGTGCTGTGGCTGCTGCCCATCATGTCGGCCGGGGCGGCGCTGGCCGCCGCTGAAGCCGTTATCTATCTGCTGACCCGGCACGGCCTGACCGTAAGCGGGGACAGCGCCGAGATCCTCGTCGTTCTGGTGCTGGGGGCAAGCACCGATTACGCGCTGCTGCTGACCGCCCGCTACCGCGAAGAGCTGCGCCGAAACCAAGACCGGCACCAGGCGATGGCGGCCGCGCTGCGGCGGGCTGGCCCGGCGATCATCGCCAGCGCCACGACCGTGATCGCGGGCATGCTGTGCCTGCTGGCCGCCGATTCAGGTAACATCTCCGGCCTTGGCCCGGTCGCCGCACTGGGGATCGCCGCGGGCCTGCTCGCCATGCTCACGCTGTTGCCCGCCCTGCTGGTGATCTGCGGCCGGTGGGTGTTCTGGCCGGTCCGGCCACACTACGGGTCCACCGAGGCAACCACTCGAGGGCTATGGGCACGGGCAGGGCGGCTCATCGCCCGCCGCCCGCGCGCCATCTGGATCATCACCGCCTTTCTGCTCGCCTGCGCATCCCTGGGTCTGATCGGCTTCAAGATCGGCCCGCTGACTGCGGCTCAGTCCTTCCGCGCCACTCCAGCGTCGGTGACCGCCGAGCACATCCTGGCCCGGCACTTCCCCGCCGGGGCGGGCGAGCCGGTCACGGTCATCGGCAAGCCCGCGGCAGCCCCTCAGCTCCGAACGGCCCTGGCCAGGACCAGCGGCATCACCGCCGTCACCGCGCCGGTAGTCAAGGGCGGGCTGGCCTACCTGCAGGCCACGATGGCCGCCAGGCCCGACAGCCCCGCCGCCAACGCCACCGTCGACCGGGCCCGCGCCGCCGCCGACGCGATCCCGGGGGCGCACGCCAAGGTCGGCGGCCCCACCGCCATCAACCAGGACGTGCAGCGCTACGCTACCCGCGACCGGAACCTGATCATCCCGCTGGTGCTGCTGGTCGTGCTCGTCATCCTCGGCCTGTTGCTGCGGGCGGTCACCGCGCCGCTGCTGCTCATCGGCACGGTCATTATGTCGTTCGGTGCAGCGCTGGGGCTGTCCGCGCTGGCGTTCCGCCACCTGTTCGGCTTCGCCGGCGCCGACACCTCGCTGCCCCTGTACGTGTTCGTCTTCCTGGTCGCACTCGGCATCGACTACAACATCTTCCTGATGACCCGCATCCGCGAGGAGGCCGCCCGCTCCGGCACCCGGCAGGGCGCGATCACCGGCCTGGGCACCACCGGCGGGGTAATCACCTCAGCCGGCCTGGTACTGGCGGCCACGTTCGCCGTGCTCGCCACCCTGCCTCTGGTGCTACTCACCGAGATCGGCTTCACCGTCGCTGCCGGCGTCCTGCTAGACACCCTCATCGTCCGGTCGGTGCTGGTCACCGCCCTCACCATCGACACCGGACACCGGATGTGGTGGCCCAGCCACCTCGCCAGGACCCCCGTGACGCAGGCAAGCACGACCGGGCCGCTGACCCCGGTCCGCTGAACCCCCACGCGCTGGCGGGCGGCGCGCCGCGCCGCTCCCAGTCGCGGGACACCCCGCACGGCAACAGCCACGCCGTGCGCCCCAGCTAGCCGCAAGACCCGGCCAGAACAGACACCAGGAGGACACCATGCACCCCGTGCTAGGGCAGGCCCTGGCGGCCCAGAAGGTCGCAGGGTGGACAGCGGAAGCTGAAAAGGCGGCCCTCGCCCAGCGGATCCGCCGCTCCCGCGCACCCCAGCGCTATACCCGCCGAATACAACGCACAGGCCAGCAGCCAAACCCCGCTGCCGGTCCAGCGGCCCAAACATCACTTTACTTACGGGCCAGCCTCGGCGGCTCGACAAAAGCCAGCGTTATCTACAGAGAGGGCCTGCGCCGCGAATGCGAAGACGGCGGGCCGGGTTATTGATGCCGCGGCTTCTGCGATACGCCCTGACTGACGGACAAGAGGTCGTGCAGCTCGGCTTCGACACGTACGGTGAATTTCCCGCCGGGCTTACCGGAGTCGCTGTGCAAGACGGCGTTGGCAGCCAGCTCGGATGCGCACAAGATCACATCGTCGGCGACCGGGCATTCACCGAGTAAGCTCCGCAGGTCGACTCGAACCTGGCCGATGTGCTCGGCGCCGGCCGGCCAGGACGTTCTCGTCGCCGACCGCGACGAAAACGGAAACCTCGTCGCTCACGGCTTTCCCTCCGACTTCGGTGGACGCACCCGCTCTGGCAGCGCCTCCTCTGATAGCAGACGGCCCACATCGGTCGCATACGGGTCGAGCGCGGCGACCAGCGAGTCCAGCACGCCTAGCGCCCGGGCGATTCGCAGCATGCTTTCCAGGCTGGCACCCTCGCCGTTTTCGAGTCGCATGACGGTGTGCCGGGACAGCCCTGCGCGGTCCGCGACCTGGGCTGCGGTCAGCCTGCGCAGGCGCCGCCAGGTGGCGAGCTGTTCGCCGATACGCCGCTGGCCGCTGGCCACTGCGATGGGTGTCCTCGATACAGCCACGTGGCTCCTTTCTGCAACCCTAAAAGACATGGAGTCGCAGATCTACAACCTTATTGGAGGTCGGTGCGGTCCCGCAGGTGCTTGAGCAGGAAGCGGCACCTGTTCGGGATCAGCGACTTCACCGCCATCCGCTACCGCACCCGAGATAGACGCCGCCACGATGCCCGGGTCCTCGGGCCAGCCGGCCTAGCAGCCGACCCGGCCCGGGGCCGCACTCAGCGGGACACCGCGCTCTGCCCGCGGCAGCCGGTACGGTTGCGCCAGCCCACCAGGCTGACGCCGGACCGGCATCAGCGCTGACCCGAACACGCGACCCGGAAGGAGATGATCATGATCGAGGGCACTCTTATCGCGGAGAGCCTCCGCGTCGGAACGAACCTGGAGAACCTCAAGCTGACCATCCGCAAGATCAGCAGGCGCAGGCAGGAAGACACCACGCCTGGGGAGCCCGAGATCTGGACCCTGCTCGAATTCGAAGCCGACGAAGCCGACGCCGGCCAGCTCGCCCAGGCCTTCGCCGACACCCTCGACGACCAGCCCATGGCCTGGTACGCCGACTTCCGCTCCCCCGCCGACACATTCGTCGTTTTCCCGGGCCGGATCTTCCGTTACCCACGCGGCGACCACGCCGGCCGCGGGGAGGCTGAGTCCTACGGCCGCCAGCTGGCCATTCCCGACTCGCAGCTCGACTGGCCCGCCTGAGACGGACATGCCGGCCGCCGCGGCAGCCGAGAGTTCCGCCGGCCTTCACCGTCGGCGACGTCAATCTCGCAAGCGAGGACGTCGGCCAGGCACTGCGTGATGGCCCTCGGCACCACGCTGACCGGAGGCAAGCCGCCGATCGCGCCCGGAACAACGGGCTACGGGTCAAAGCCATGTAAACGCGCCAAAGCCGGTGCGCGTCTTCAGTTTGCACAGCGCAGCAGGGGGCCGATCAGTTCACCACTCCCAACAACGGGCGCGGCGACATTCCAAGTACCGGTAGGAATCAAGGTGACTGCGCGAGAACTACCTGGCCCGGCGACCTTGCGGCGTTACGGCGATCTTCCGGGCCGCCTCCGGGCTCTCCGAGTACTCGGCCGACGGAGAGGGATGGTCAGGGTCGCTGGAGATCGTCGAAAGCGATGGTTAGCCGCAGGGGCTCATCGAGGATGAGGGCACGGTGGTGGACGGTGCTGGCTATGTAGTACCGCCTCGACCAGTCGAGGCGGTACTCCTCGACCTGGCTGATCCTGGTCCAGTCTTTGTCGAACTGAACGATTAGGTAGCCGGGAATGCCCGCGCTCGCGTACTGGGCACGCTTGGCGGTGGTGTCGCTCTCGAAGGTGGTCTCGGAGGTGACCTCGACGATGAGCTGGATGTGATCACGCACGGTGTTCACGTCATAAGGCTCGCAGTCGCGGACAATGATGTCGGGATACCGCACGTTGAGCCGGTGGTCCGCTTGCTGGGCAGGCGTGTCGGCAAACCTGACCGCGACACCTGAGCTGATCCGATGGCACGGTCCGTCAGGCAGCCGCGCGTTTTCGAGGGCTGCGGCCAGCCGCCGGATCACCAGATCATGCAGTTCGCGCCATGTTACGGACGACGAGCCCGTCGGCAACCTCGATGCCGCCGAAGGAGTCGGCCGCGGCCGCGAGATAGGCGTCGGCCGTCAGCCGTCTCGGCTGATCAGGGTGCGGGACCGTCATGCCGTCATGGTCCCACAGGTGGCCGTGAGCGGCGCTCATCGCCGCCCGGTGGTCGCCGCGACGGGACAGTCATGCTCGCTGGGCCGGCCGGCCGCTCTGCCGCGATTCGGCCAGCCCGCCGTTTGCGTAGGATGGCAGCCGGTGCCCGGGTGGGTCGCTAGCTCTGCCGAGCACGTGCGCTGGAGCGAAACTGACAATGACTGGCACGCCACCTGGACCGGGCGATGGCCGGGTCGTCCGCGCCGGCCGGGCGCCAGGAACGGTCATCCGCTGCGGGCTGACCGACCTGCTGATGGCGGACCTGTCTGTCTCGGTCGTCTTTTTCTTCGAGCGGACTTTAGACGACGCCCGGCTCGCGGCGGGGCTTTCTCACGGGCTTGACCGGGTACCGGTCTTCGGCGGGCGGCTGCGCCCGCGCGGGGACGCGCTCGAGATCGTCTGCGATGACGCGGGCGTCCCGATGACCGTCTGCGACGTTGAGGAGTCGCTGGGCGAGGCGATCGGCGGGCTGCGGATGCCCGGGCCGCGCTTCGTCGACCACGTTGACGCGCCTGCCGCTCGCCAGGGAGGGCGCCCGCTGCTCACGGTCCGGGTCAGCCGACTGGCCGGCGGGGGGACAGCGCTGGGCTGCTCCTGGCACCACGCGATCGGCGACATGCAGACCTTCCTGCTGCTCATGCGGGCATGGTCCGCGTACGCCGAGGGCACGGCGGCACCGCGGGCGCTGCTCGTCGAGGATGTGGACGCCTACCTGGACAGCCTGCTGCCGCCCGAGGACTGCGGGCGCCCGGGCTTCCGGCTGCTGGACGCCGCCGAGGCGGCCAGCCGGGACCGCGAGCTGGAGACCGCGCTGCGGGGCACCCGGAGCGTTCAGGCGTACTTCAGCGAGGAGGAGGCCGGCCGGATGCGGCGCGAGTTCAGCGCGGCGGCGGGGCGCACGTTGTCGATGAACGACGTGCTGTGTGCGCACGTGGTGACGACGATACGCAGGCTGGACGAGGACCCGCAGGCGCGTCACCTGGCGATGCCCGTCAACTTGCGGCGGCACCTGCGGATTCCGCCCACCCTGGCCGGCAACCTGATCGGCGAGGTCTACCTGCCCTGCGCGCCGCACGGCGAGCCCGAGGCGCTCGCAGCACAGATCCGGGCGGCCGTGGCGGACTTCGCGCGCGCCCACCTGAGCCTGCGGGCCGGCCATGCGTTCCTTGAGGCAATCGGCCCGGCACGGCTCCGGGACTGCGTGCCCATTGGCTTCGACCTGTCCCGGCGGACGTTTACCTTCACCAACTGGAGCCGGTTCGGGCTCTACGACGTGACATTCGAGGGAAGCCGCCCCACGTTGTTCAGCCCGGCGCTCAACCTCCAGATTCCGTGGAACGCGCTCCTGGTCGAGGGATTCGGCGGCTGCGGGTTCTTCCTGACGGCGGCCGTCCCGGCCCGGCTGGCCGGGCGCCTGCGCACCGCCGATGGCCGCGCGGCCCTGCACCGGTTCCGCGAGCCAGCGGACGTGCTGCCAGCGCTTGCCGGGCAGGTGCGGAATCTGATCTGACCGTCCGGGAGAACCGCGCCGGGGCGGCCGCGAGCAGCTGGATAGGCCGCTAGATGAGCCGCTGCTTCCCGGTGGCGGCGGGTCCGAATACCAGGCTCACATTGTGGCCCCCGAACCCGAAGGAGTTGGACAGCGCGTAGCTGGCCACGGCGGCGCGCGGGACGGCGCGTACATGATCGAGGTCGCACGCCGGGTCCGGGTCGTCAAGGTTGCGGGTCGGCGGCAGGACGCCGCGGTTCATCGCCGCGACGGTCACGGCGGCCTCGACCGCGCCGGACGCGCCCAGCATGTGGCCGGTCAGGCCCTTGACCGAGCTGACCGGCGGGCTGCCGCGGAACACCGTGCGGATGGCCAGTGCTTCACTGACGTCGCCGAGCTTGGTGGCGGTGGCGTGCGCGTTGACGTAGCCGACGTCGGACCCGGCGATGCCGGCGTCGGCCAGCGCCAGCCGCATGCAGTGCGCGGCGCCCGCGCCGTCCGGCCGCGGCGCCGCCGGGTGGTAGGCGTCCGTGGTCGCGCCCCACCCGATGACGTCGGCGTAGCCGGCGGCCCCGCGCCCGTCAGCGTGCTCCGGGCGCTCGAGGACCAGGACCCCCGCCCCCTCACTCAGCACGAACCCGTTGCGCCGCCGGTCGAAGGGGCGGCTGGCGGCGGCCGGGTCCCGCCAGCCGCGAGCCAGCGCCCACCCGTTGCCGAAAGCGTCCGCAAGAGTTGGAAACAGGTGAGCCTCGCTGGCACCGCAGATCACCACGTCGGCATCACCGCCGCGGATCAGGCGCAGGGCCTCGCCAACCGACTGTGCGCCGGCGGCGCAGGCGGTGGCGACCGATGAGCTGTAACCCCGGATGCCAAACTTGATCGCGATGTAGGCGGCGCCCATACCCGGCAGCATCGCGGCAGGCAGGTACGGGCTCACCGCGGGCCGGCCCCGGCGTGCCCGGGCAACGGCGCTCGCCTCCAGCGTGGCCAGGCCACCCACACCCGAGACGATGACGGCCACCCGGTAAGGGTCGGCGTCCTGCCCCACCACCAGCCCTGCGTCGGCGAGGGCGTCCTGCGCCGCCTTCAGCGCCATGACCACGTAACGGTCGACGGTGCGAGCCTGGGCCGGCAGGACCGTCTTCGCGTCGATCTCAGGCGCTATGCCCGCGACCTCGGTCACGTCGGCTAAGGGATGACCGCCAGGCGGCCTGCGCAGTCCCGACCGGCCGGCGCACAGCGCGTCGAACACCGTCGCCGGGTGGCAGCCGACCGGCGTCACCAGCCCGATGCCAGTGATCACCGCGCCATGGCAGGCCTCAGGCACCATCACCCCCGGTGCCGCCCGCAGCGGTCATGGTGCCGTTATGTCGGCGAGGTGACGCTGGCGCATGAGGAACTTGCGCACCTTGCCAGTGGGACCGACCACGATGTCATCGTCGGGCACCGCTACGACACGCCGCAGGGTCGCCTTGGCTGGCTCGCCGAGCGCCTGCCCGATCGCGTCGCCGCGGTCCGCATCCGCATCAGCACCGGGAGCGAGCAGCAGGAAGACGTCAGTCACGATCTCGCCGCCGATCCTGCCGGCCAGCACCGTGCAGTCGCGTACGTCCGGGCACCGCATGAGAATGCGTTCCTCGGTCATCGCTGTGTAAAGCCAGTTCCCGCCGCCGAGATCGACCGAATCGACAGCGCGGTCCAGGTGATAGTAGTAGCCGTCCTCGTCCTGGTACATCAGGTCACCGGTCAGGTAGTAGCCGCGCAGCCGGGTGCGGTATGTCTGCACCGAGTCATTCCAGTACCCCGGTGCCAGGGTCGGGGACTTCAGCCCCGCGTGCCCGACCGTGCCCGGCGGCACCTCGGCCCCGGTGTCGAGATCGAGAAGCGCGATCTCAGCGAAGGCGTAGGGCTTCCCGACGCAACGGCCATAACGGTTGCTCGCCGGTTCGTGCACCGCGCGGAAGGCAGAGTGGCCCATCTCCGTGGAGCCGATCCCGTCGATGAACTTCGACCCGGGCACGCGGACCACGCCGCCGCGGGTGAAGGTGAGATGGCTGCCCACTGCCACGAGCCGGCGCACGTGCGCCTCGTGCGCGCAGTCGCCTGTGTTGAACCACAGCGCGACCGAGCCGACGTCGCGCTGTGACAGGTCAAAGCGCGCGAGCTCGGCCCAGGTCACCGCGAACCCGTAGACGCTGGTCGGATGCCATCGCTCGATGGCGTCGAGCACGGCTTCCCCGCCTTGCCCGAAGCGCCCTCCCTGCTCCGACAAGGACAGCATCTCGTGCCGGTTACACAGCGCCTGCTCGGTGCTGATGATCCCGGCAGCGTGGGCGGCAGGCAGGACGGACAGCGTCCGTTCCGGGTCCCTGACGCGCGGGGTCGCGAGATGGACCAGGCGCGTGGCAGCGAAAAGGCTCGCATGTGAGTGGACGACGGCGGTAGGCATCCGGGTGGTGCCGGACGAGTGCGTGATGGCGACCGGGTCATCGTTGTGGTGAACGTAGTGCGGGGGCGCCTGCGCGGGATCGCCTGACCCGAGCACGGCTGCGTATCCCAGGACCGGCACGCCCAGGTCGTGGCCATTGAGCTGCTCACCGTGGTCGGGGTCGGTGACGACCCCGACGCCGCGAAGCCGGCGGATGTACTCGGCCGCGATGTCGGGCGGCATGTTGCCGTTCATGAGCGCCGGGATCGCGCCGAGCCAGGTCATGGCCATGAAGGTGAGCAGGCAGTCAGCGGATGAGGTGACGTACACGGCCACCGGGTCCCTCGGCTTGATCCCGTGCTCGTGCAGCCAGCCGGCCCGCGACGCGACGCGCTCATACAGCGTGGCCAGTGACATGGTTTCCCAGGCGGGGTGACCGTCGACCCCGACGTCGAAGGCGAGCCCGGGCTCGTCCGGGGCGGCCCCGTGCTCAAACAGCTTGACCAGGACGTTCCCCGCACCAAGCTCGGGGTCGGCGGCAAGCCTGCCGCGAATATTCACGGCGCTCGTCCAGGCCGCCGGTCGGGATCAGGCCCGTTCCCCGAGCTCATCAGTTACTCGCCGCGCTCAGCCGCTTGGCGACCTCAGTGCAGAACTCGCCCACCGTGAGGTTGGCCAGCTCGGTCACGTCTTCACCGAACTTCAGGCCGTATTTGTCCTCGACACGTATAGCGAGCTCGGCTAATACCAGCGATTCCAGGTCGGCGCCCCGAGGCCCGAGTTCGGTGTCATCGCGGATGCCTTCGACCTCACAGTTCATCTCCCGCAGGGAGTCGAACACGAACTGACGTATAGAATCTTTCACCGCGCGCCTTTCTTGACGCTGAGGCCAGTCGGCCGCGAGAAGCAGAATTCGTCGCGGTATCCGGTGCTCAGATCATCCCATGTGACAGGGAAAAGAGGCAACCGAGGCACGTTCCGGGCGGCGGGATAACGGGGTTAGCGCCCGGCCGCGACGACATCTCGGACCGCGGCCACGATCTGCCTGGCGTTCGGCTGCAGCGCCAGGTCCAGCTCGGGGACGCAGCCGAGGATCGCGCCATCTGGCCGGGTGACCCGCCGCGGTGCCACGACCAGCCGCATCTCCTCCGCCGCGGTCGCGGCGATCTCTGCGCTCATGCCGCAGCAGCGGTTGGAGTCGTCCGCGACGACCAGGCGGCCGGTCTTGTCGAGGGACGCGGCGAGACGGTCCCAGTCGAATGGGTAGATCGTCCGCGGGTCGAACACCTCGACCGATATCTGGCCCGTCAGCTCCTCAGCCGCCGCCAGCGCGTCGTGCACCAGGTGCCCGACCGCGACAACGGTGACATCGCTGCCCTCCCGGTGCACCCGGCCTGTCCCGAGCGGCACCGGTACCAGGTCGCGGGGTGCCAGCTCCTGCCGCAGGCGGAGCGCCGCGATGGGAGCAAACACCACCACCGGGTCGTCGTCGCGGATGGCGCTGGTCAGCAGGCCGTATGCGTCCGCTGGGGTCGCCGGGATCACGGTCTTGACACCAGCGTGGGCGAACATGCTGTAGGGCTGGTCAGAGTGCTGGGCGCCCCAGCCTGAGCGCCAGCCGGCAGCCGGCAGCAGATAGGTCACCGGGACCTTGGCCTGGCCGCCGCTCATCAGCGAGAACTTGTTGGCCTGGTTCGCGATCTGCTCGATGACCAGCAGCAGGAGGAAGGGAATCTGGTATTCCACCACTGGCCGCCTGCCCGCCAGCGCCGCCCCCGTGGCGAAATTCGTGAACGCCTGCTCGGACAGCGGGGTCTGGACCACACGCTGTGGCCCGAATCGCTCCAGCAGCCCGGTCGTCGTATTCGTCAGCGCCTGGTCGATGTCCTCGCCGAGCACGAAGACGGCCGGGTCACGTTCCATCTCGTCGCCGAGCGCCCGATTGAGCGCCCGCATATAGGACAGCCTAGGCATCGCGCCACCACGTCTCCTGGCTCATTTCCGTTCCGCCCGGGTCACCCGCCCCGGGCCATCCGCCCCAGGGCGGACCCTCAGGCCGCTGGCATACAGATGGTCCAGTGCCTCGCCGGGCTCGAGCCTGGGGCTGGCGAGGGCGAACCGCACGGCGTCGTCCATCACGCTCTCGATCTCGGCGTCGATCCGGTCCCGCTGGCTGCCCGTGATCCGCGCGCCCTGCGTCTCGACCGGGTCGCGGCATCGCCATCGGGCCACCTCATCCGGGTCGCGATAGCGCAGCCTGATCGTGTGCTCGAAGGTGTGATGACCGTCAAACCGGTAAGTCAAGAACTCGAGGAAAGCCGGACCATCGCCGGCCCGGGCACGCTCGACGGCCTGCGCCATGGCGGCGTAAACCGGCTCGGGGTCCATGCCGTCGACGGTGCCTGCCGGGATCCCGAAGGCCGCTGCCCGGCCGACCACCGAGCCTGCCACAGCCGTCCGCGCCGGCAGCGTGGTGGCGTAGCCGTTGTTCTCACACACGAAGATCACCGGTACCCGCCACAGCGCTGCGAGATTGAACGATTCGAGCAGGGCGCCCTGGTTCACCGCGCCGTCGCCGAAGATGCTGACTGCCACCCGGTCCGTCGCCGCCTGGGCCAGCGCCCAGGCGGCACCGGCGGCCATCGGCGCTCCGTGGCCGACGGTGCCCGTCGAGCCGAAGACGCCGGCGCCGATATCGGAGGGGTGGAACGAGCCTCCCCGGCCGCGGGCAACGCCGGTCGCGCGGCCGGCCAGCTCGGCCAGCAGCCGCCCGGGATCGCTGCCCTTGGCCAGGAGATGGCCATGACCGCGGTGATTGGCCATCATGACATCGTCGCGGCGCAGTGCGGCCCCGATGCCCGCGGCGACAGCCTCCTGGCCGATGCAGGGGTGGATGCCGCTGATGATGTCGCCCGACCCGACGAGCTCGATCGCCCGCTCCTCAAAGCGGCGTATCAAACGCATTGTCCGGTACAGCTCGCCGCTGTCGCGCCCCGCCTGTCCAGCCATGCTCTGTTCCTCCGTGCATCTCGCGGTCACTGGACGCTGCGCGCGAACAGGCGGACCGACCACGTCATCGCGAACGCCGTCAGGGCCAGGACGATGATCAGGCTCAGCCATACCGACCGGTCCGACACGTGCCCGGCGAACAGCGCCCGCATCGCGTTCGTCGCCCAGTAGAACGGGTTCCAGTCAGCCACCCGCCGCAGCCACAGCGGCGCGAGCGTCAGCGGCAGCAGCACGCCGGCGAGCAGCATGACCGGCTGGACGACGGTATTGAGGAGCGGACCGAGCGCCCCCTCGTTGCGTACCTGCAGCGCGAGGCCGTACGCGACGGACACCGCCATCAGCGCGAGCAAGACGAGCAGCAGGTAAGCCAGCAGGAGCTCTTCCAGCGGAACGGTCAGGCCGAACGGGATGGCGAGGACCGTGATCAGCAGCGATTGCGCGAGAAGGGTGACCACCTCGCGCAGCGCGCGGCCGAGCATCAGGGCGACCCGGCTTACCGGTGTCACCCGCGCGCGCTCGATCACGCCCGAGCGCAGCTCGGCGAGGAGGCCGAAGCCGGTGTACAGGCCGCCGATGATGACCATGACCACCAGCAGGCCTGGTACGTACACGCGGTAAGCCTGCGCATAACCAGCGGATCCGCCCAGCGGCAGCGCCTTCTTCAGCAAGGGCGCGAAGAGCAGCAGGTACGTGACCGGCTGGGCGATACCGAAGGCGACGGCCACCGGCGACCGCCAGACCAGCAGCATCTGCCGCTGGAAGATAAGCCAGGTGTCGCGCGCCAGCTTCATCGGCCCGGTCCTTTGCAGTCACTGCCCGCTGAGCGAGCGGCCGGTCTTGGCCAGGAACACGTCATCGAGGCTGGGCCGGTGCAGCTCGATCGCGTCCAGCTGCACTCCGGCGGCATCGAGGGCGCGCATTATCCGCGGGATCGCCGTAGCGCTGGCGTCCACCTGCAGCCGCAGCCCGCCCTCATCACGGACCTCCAGCCGGTGCACGTACGGCTCGGCGCCGAGCGCCGCAGCCGCCCGCGGAGCTGAGCCGTTGAGCCCGACTGTGACCACGTCCCCGGCGATCTCGCGTTTGAGCTCGTCCGGCGTCCCCCGGGCGACGATCTCACCATGATCGATGATCGCGATACGGTCGCACAGCATGTCGGCTTCCTCGAGGTAGTGCGTTGTGAGGAAGACGGTCATCCCCCCGGCGTGCAGCCGCCGCACCTCCTCCCACACGCTGGCGCGGCTTTGCGGGTCTAAACCGGCGGTCGGCTCATCAAGGAAGAGGACTCTGGGCTCATGGATGACCCCGAGCGCGATGTCCAGCCGACGGCGCTCACCGCCCGAGTAGGTCTTGCACCTGCGATCGGAGACGTCGCTGAGCTGGAAGCTCTCGATCGCGCGCGACGCGCGGCGGAGCGCCTCGGGTTTGCTGATGCCATGCATCCTGGCCTGCAGCGCCAGTTCCTCGCGCGCGCTGACCTCGTCCCAGGTGCCGCCGCCCTGGGCCACATACCCGACGTGGCGGCGGACCGCACCCGGGCTCGTCCGCAGGTCCGCGCCAGCGATCACGGCGTCACCGCCGTCGGGCGCGAGCAGGGTGGCGAGCATGCGCAGTGTCGTCGTCTTCCCTGCCCCGTTGGGCCCGAGGAAGCCGAAGATCTCGCCGCTGGCGACGGACAGGTCGATTCCGCGTACCGCGTCAACCAAGGTGACCCGTTGCCGCCTGCCGGAGCGGAAGGACTTGCGCAGCCCGCTGGTCTCGATCACCCGGGACTCCCGGCAGCCAGGGGGACAGCAGCGGCCGCAGCGTCGCGCGGGCCGGCCAGGACCGGCATGGCGCCTGGCGGTGACCCTCGCCCCCGGGCGCCCGGCAGCCGTTCGAGCAGCTCGGCCGCGGCCCGCGCGCCGCCCGCAGCCGCGAACGAGTCGCGGATCCGCCCGGCCGCGGCTCGGTAGCCGGGGTCGCTGAGCACGAGGGTCACGGCGGTGCGCAGCCGCTGCGGGCTGACCCGCGCGAAGTTCACCCGGACCCCGGCGCCCGCCGCCGTCACCTGCGCGGCGCTGATCGGCTGATCGTGCCTGACCGGGGCGATGACCAGCGGGATGCCGTGAGCCAGCGCCTCGCAGACCGTGTTCTGCCCGCCGTGGCAGACCACGAGATCGAGCAGCGGCATCAGGTCGAGCACCGGCGCCCACGGCGTGATGAGGGCGTGCTCGTGCGGGCCAGGCAGGACCTGCTCCGGGGCGATCACGACCGGCTGCACCTGGTCGCCGAGCGGGCGGAGCGCCTCGATCGCGCGGGCGCGGAAGTCCGGGCGATCGGCCGCGATGCCCGCCGTCAGCGTGCCCATGGTGACCAGGACGTGACGGCGCCGCGGGTCGACGCGGTCCCACCCGAACCCCGGCCCGGGCGGCCGGGCGCCGAGCGCCGGCCCGGTCAGCGCCACCTGGGCGGGAAGCTCCAGATCGCCGGACAGCGCCTGGCTGGTGAAAGCGATTCCCAGGTACGGAGAAAAGCGCAGGTCAAAGTCATCCTGCGAACTCAGCCCGGCCTCCCGCGACAGGGCCGCCAGGCGGCCGCTCAGCCAGGACTCGACCTTGGGCAGCCCGCGGAACGGCTGGGCCAGCTCCATCGGGGACGT
>Ga0335078_10002029_pt1 | contig 30654 bp, 38 predicted proteins | sample Lox_Sample_32_FD_206711 | JGI IMG/M metagenome (GOLD analysis project Ga0335078, IMG submission 206711) | Soil microbial communities from Loxahatchee National Wildlife Refuge, Florida, United States - Lox_Sample_3.2 | ecosystem: Environmental > Terrestrial > Soil > Wetlands | place: USA... | reverse complement strand
CGCCGTGGTGCCGTTCAGGGTGACCGTCCCGGCGATGGTGTTCTTCACCACCGTGAACGGCGGTGAACCCTGGAAAACAAGCGTCCCGGTCATCGTGTCTCCCGCCTTGCTGACCTTGTCGTCCTCCGAACAGGCTCGCGACCACTACGCCATCACCCCACCCGTCTTATTCAGCTTGTCCGGCGCTTTCCACAGCACAATGTGCATAGGTCCGCCGCCCTTGATGGCCAGCGACGGCTTCGGCAGGACCACCCCGCCCGTGCCGGTGACCGTGGCCCAGCCGTGGCCCGCGAGCGACGGTTTCGGCAGCGCCACCGAACCGGTCCCGGTGACCGTCGCCCAGCCCTGGCCCAGGAGCGCCGGTTTCGGCAGGACCACCCCACCGGAACCGGTCGCGTGCAGCAGCAGGCTCGCCGATCCCTGCTGCGCGTGGGGCCGGAACCGGCGCCGCCAGGTAAGGCCCGGCGCGGCCTGCGACGGCGGCTCGATCGGCTGGCCGCGCGGTGTTTCGACCTGCCAGACGGTTTGCTGCGCGTGAGGCCGGAACCTGCGGCGCCACGTCCGGCCCGGCGACGCCTCTGTGGGGAAGTACGTCGGGGTGCTGGACGTGGACGGCGACGGCGGCTGAATGGCCTGCTGCGACGGTTGCAGCAGCGCCCTGGGCCGGAACCTGCGGCGCCACAGCAAACCCGGCGACACCGGGGTGGCGTAGTAGGTCGGGGTGCTGGACACCGGCTGCGCCGGTGGCGCGATGACCTGCTGGGATGGGAACGTCTGCGCGCGTGGCCGGAACCGCAGGGTCCACGCCCGCCCCGGCGCTATCTGCGCCGGCGGCTCTACCGGCTGCCCGACAGGTGTTTCCTGCCAGATCGCATATTGCGCTTTCGGCCGGTATCTGCGCCGCCAGGTGAGACCCGGTGACGCCTCGGCCGGGTAGTAGGTGGGGGTGCTGGACGTCGGCGCTGCCGGTGGCGCGATGACCTGCTGGGAGGGTCGCAGCAGCGCCCGCGGACGGTACCGGCGGCGCCACGGCAAGCCGGGTTGCACCGGAGTGGCCGGCAGCGCGGTAGCCGGCGCCGCCGCGCCTTTGAGGGAGAAAGCTACCCCCACCCAGGCCGAGGTCTGGCTCGTGGTGCCGCTGTAGTCCACGGTGCCCGTGGACGACACGATCCGGTAGCCGGACTGCTGGTAGACGAAATACTTGTCGGAGGTGGACGTGCCGCCCGACTGGTAACTCGTCGTCAGCGTCGTCTCGTTGGTCCACGGGCTCGACGGGCCGCTGACCGTCGCGGTCGTGTTCGCCGCGGCGACGCCCGTGGCGACGAAACCGAACCATGCTTCGCCGGCCACCGTGGTCGTGCCGGTCGCGGTGCTGTCCCACGAGGTGCCGTTCGCCGCGCCAACGTTGAAAATGCTTTGATCAAGCGCGCTGGCGGTGACAACACCCGCTACCTCGAAAATGTCGACCAGGATGACACTGGAATCCGACGTCGTGCTCGTCGTGCCGAACGACACGTTGACGTCTATCGTCTTCTGGCCGCCCCCGGTGTTGGGGTCCAGCCACAGGAAGGTGATAGACGCCGCGTCCACGCCGCCCTGCGCCCAGTTCTCGGCCGTCCCGTTGGTCGTTACCGAGCTGATCGTCGGGGTGCCGGCGGTCCAGGTCGAGACGCACGCGACCAGGCAGCTCCCGGCCGTCGTGTTACTGCCGAACGCCGGGGACGCGGTGCCCGTCGTGCCCGACGTGAACTGAGCCGTGGTGGAGGCGTGCTGGAGGACAGAGAGAGTCATCCAGCACTCACCTCCTCACGTGGTACCGCACCTTGGGGTTAGTTCTCGCCGCGCACAATCAGCGACTCCAAAGTCGCGCTGTTCGAGGCGGACGACGTCGAGAACGTCACCGTCAGGTAAAACCACTGGTTCACCGAGAAGTCGATCGTCTGCAACGCGGTCGGCCCGGCCGCGCCGGACACGGTCGCCGAGTTACCCGTGCCGATGAGCCAGCCGGACGACAGCAGGTTCGTCGCCACCGAGCTAGTGCCGTAGCCCGAGCCACGGTTCTGGATGATCCCAGCGCCATACAGCGAGCCGCTGGAGTAGGACGTGGTGGTCAGCGCCGGGTAGGTCAGCAGCGTCGAACCGCCGATCGTGTTCGCCGCAGTGTCCAGCCCCGCGATGATCGTCGTGGTCGTCGCCGACGACTGGCACGACAGCAGGATGGAGAACTCGAACGAGACGAGCTGCCCTTGGCGGCCCTGCTGCCAGAACCCGCCAGGCAGGAGCGGCTGCTGGTAGTTACCGGTCGCGCCGGCGACGAGGGACTGCGCCGACGACGATGACGCCGCCGCGGCGGTGTAGTTCGCTGGCGGCCCGGAGAACAGGACTTCGGTCTGGGTACCGGAGTAGAACGACATGGGATGCTCCCGCAACGGTGAGTTGGTTTGGCTGCCCGTTGCGGGCTGGTGTCTCGCGCGCCGTTACGGCACCGTCCAGGCCGTGCAATAGAAGCGTGCTTACTCGCTCTGGGTGATCGTGAAGCTTGTCACCGCGACCGTGCCGCCCGACACGATCGACGTCGTGTTCAGGTTCAGGTCACAGCCCGCCGTGCCCACCGAGCCGTCCATCACCACCGTCGTGCCGTCCGACTTGTACGCCCGGAACCACGACGCTGTCCCGGTCGCCGCCGCGGACGTGTCGGTGGTGATCGAGTTCGCGGTCGCCGTCACCACCTTCGAGCCGGCCGACCCGGACGCCGTGGCGGCGCCGAACGCCGTCGATGAGAACCGCAGGCCGTTCGACAGCAACGTCTGGGAACCGATCGCGGTGTTCGCGTCAGTCGGCTGCGCCCCGTTGTAAATCTCCAGGTAGCCGCTGTTCAGCAGGACCGTGACCGCGTTCACCGACGCGATGGTGGTCGCGTCCGCGAAGTACGGGTTGTTGGCCATCTGGCGCTCCCGCAGGGTGAGTCAAGAGGTTCACCCGTTGCGGGTAGGCATGGCGCGCCGTTGCGGCACCGATCAAAGTACTAGCAGGTCACTGCGTGAACAGCGGCAAGCTGGGATCGTGGAAACTGAGCTGCGTCACGTGCGAGTTGACGTTGTAGAGCGTCAGCGACCCGTCCGTGCCGACCTTGATGCACGGACGGTTGTAGTTCACGGTCGACGTCGTCGCAGTGTTGTTAAGCGCCTGCGTGGCGTGCAGGTACAGGTCGTTAAGCGTCGCAGTGCTGCCCGACACTGACGACGTGCCGTTGATCAGTTCACCCTCGGAGACGAAACCATCGGTCACGCTGCCGCTGATCGTCACCGACGACGCCCCCGCCACCGCGACCGCGCCGATCCAATGCACATACACAGTGTTGAAGAAACCAGACGGGATGTACCCGATGACCGTCCCGTCGCTGGTCGTCCCGCCGCGGATGTTCCCGATGATCTCGGTGGTGGTGGTGCTCGCCCCGCGCCACTGCGCGGCGATCGCACCGGACACGTTCGACCACCCGCCCTGCAACGTGATCAGGCTCCACGGGCCGGGCAGCTGCGTCGTCGTCTGATTGGTCACGGACTGCAATGTGGTGATCTGCTGCGTGTGCAGCGCCAGCGTCGTCGTCGCCGTCTTGATCGTGGACGCCAGCTTCGACTGAAGCGACTTCGGGAACGTGGTCATGGTCCCAGCCTTTGCCAATCTGGCGTCACTTCGACTTCCTCGATCTCGCCGAGCTGGATCTGCGTGTACTCGGCCTGCGACGACGACGGCGGGTACAGCGTCCAGCCGATGACCCGGCCGGTGGCCTGCAACCCCGGCACCCCGTTAGGGCTAGGCGGGTGCAGCGCCGACGTGGCGTTGAAGTAGCAGAACGAGCCGATCACGATGTCCCGCGCCGCAGGGATCTGCCCCGCGCCCAGCGTCAGCATCGGGGTCAGCTGCGTGCCGGTCAGCGACGTCAGCAGCCCATCCGCGTACGAGTCGATCTGCGCCTGATTCGTCACCGTGATGGTGGACAGCGACGCGGACATTTCAAGCAGCGGGTAGCCGAGGCCGAGGACGTCGTCATCTTCGCCGTGTGGCAGCGCCGACGCCCACGTGGTGGCGTCCGCGGCCGACGCGAGGGACAGGATCACATCATCGGCGAGCATCACCACAGACGACGCTGGCGCCGTACCCGCGAGCTGCACGTAGATCCGCGCCGCGACAGCGCCGTCTGGTGCCGTGACACCGGACAGGCTGCCCGTGGTGACCGTAGACGCGGCCACGTCGATAGCAGCCGGGTAACTCTGGTAAATCTGGCCGCCGCTGCTGTTTAGCCACTGGATGACCAGCTCAACGTTGGCCCAGCCCTGGACGCTGTACAGGACCGCGTTCAGCGCGTACGCGGTCCCGGCCGTCACCGGAATGATTTCCGACCTGGCAGCGGGGAGCGCCGTCGACCCGTTCCCGTGAACCGACAGCGAGTAGATGCCCGTGTTCGACCAGGCCGACGACTGCCCGATCGTCGCCCCGTTGACCGCAGTCCACGGCGAGATCCCGGTCTCGAAGTCGGAGTTTTCGTTCAGCGCCGGCGGCTCACCCGAGCTGGCGGTCGCGTAGATCCGGTTCGCCGACGTCGAGCCGGTGCGGGTGAACTGGTAGTCGAGCAGGTTACCGGGCAGCTGGTACACCAGCCCCGACGACTCCAACGGCAGCCCGAGCTCGGGATAGCCCAAGTCGAGGACCATCGTCAGCGACCCGTCGGCCGTGATCGCCGGGCGGACGTTGTACTCGAACCCGTACCCGGAGATCAGGTCGGTCCAAGCGTCGTAGACAGGTTTCAGGTCGGTCGAAATGTAGGACACCGAGGCGAGGACCCCGGACTTGTTCTGCCCCATCGTGAACCCGGCCATCTGCCCGTTCGGGGTCTTCCCCAGCGCGTAGGTGGCGAGGCCGCGGAAGATGTCGAACACGTCCGTCGCGTCGAACGTCAGATCGTCGCTGATCAGGCGTTTCTGGAACAGCGACTCGGGGGTGGACGCCGAGATCGGGAGCGTGTTGTCGAGGATCGACTGGTGCGGCCAGTCCCACACGATGCCGCACCACACCGGCACCTGATCCTGAAAGATCCACAGGACGGCCTGCTCGCATTCAAGCGCGTCGATGTTGTTCTGCCGCTCGGCGTCGCTGTTACCTGCGGCGAGGTTCAGCGCCCCGGTGAACGTGCCGATCGCGTTGATGTTCTGGACAGCGGACTGCGGGATGATCGGCAGCCAGTCACCGATCACCGCCCCGGTGAGGATGTTCGTCGTCAGGTAGCGGTATGTGCTCATAGGGTCACCGGGGTGACGCGGAGGACACACGGCGTGTGGCAGGTCAGCGACCCCGTGGTCGAGATGAACAGCTGCACCGTGTGGGTGCCTTTCGTCGGGGTCGTAGCCTGCACGCTGTTCGTGTACGCGGTGACCGACACGTTCGGGATCGTGGTGGTGCCGATAAAAGCGTTCCCGACGTAGACCGCGTCGACGGTGTTCCCGCCGATCGTCACGCCCACCGCGGCGAAACACCCGGCCGCCGCTGTGAAGAACTCGGGGATCTGGTAGTCGATCTGGAAGTCCTGCGACCCCGTCGCGGTGATCGTCACCTCGGCGACGATCTCGATCGCGTCAGCAGGGACCGTGAACGACGACGGCGACGCGGTACGGTCGAACGCCACCGACGACGACGACGGCGTCCACACCGACACCGTCCCGGCCGTCCCGGTGCCCTGCACCAGTTGCGACGTGTCGTTCTCCCAGAAAAACTGAGACGGCTTCGCTGCCACGGCCGCGGCGGCGTCCGCGATGTAGGCGATCCCGCCCGGCGCGCACACAAACGTCCGCTGGTCGGTGATGTCCCCGGCGATGATGTTCGACGCGCCGTTCGGGACCGCCACCTGGGCGAGGATGATCGACGACGCGGGCACCGACGGCGGCGACGTGGTCCCGGTGATGTACTCGATCTCGCAGAAACTCGCCGAGCTGGCCGTGTCGTCCACATAGGCGACGACATAGTCCTGCCGGGTGCTGCCCGTCGAGTTCGACGCCACCGTCAGGGTGCCGTTCTTCTGCATCAGCCCGAACTTGTACCCGCCGTACTGCGCCGTCGTGGACGGCACAAACGCGTAGCCGGGGGCGACCGTGACGGACAGTCCCGACACGGGGGCACCGACCTGGAGCGCGGTGCCCGTCCCGGCCGGATAAACGCCGCCGGCGGGGGTGAGCGCGGTCGCCGACGTCCCCGAGTCGATGACGGACGGCCCGCAACCGAACGTCCGGCCGAGCAGCCCCGACCACGTCATGCCGTCCATCCAGTGCGCGGGCCCGCACGACACCTGTGTGGCCATCAGACCACCACCGGGGCGACACGCAGCAGGCACGGCGTGGACGAGGTGGCGTAGACGCCGTCGCTCGTGGTGGTGCCGCTGCCGCCGGCCTGGAACCACCACGTGATCGTGTGCGTGCCCGCCGATGGGGTCGTGGACTGCGCCGACGACGTGTAGTACTTCGCCGAGCCGCCGTTCGTCGGGCTGGAACCACCGAGCGAGATCGCGTAGACGGTGTCAACGATCGTGCTGTCGATCGTTGGGTACAGCGTGATGTTCCCTGCGCTGCCGAGTACCCCGGCCCACTTCATGTAAATCTCGATGTCCGTCGAGCCGTCCGTCGTCACCGAAACCGACGCGATCTGCGTCGCAGCGCCGCCGCTGGACGCTGTCACGCTCGACGTCACGACGGAAAGCTGCGGCGTCCATTTCAGCGTGCTCGGTGTCGCGACACTGCCGGCCGTCCCGGTGCCCTGCACCAGCGCGCCCGTGGCCAGGTTGTACATGAACTGCGACGCGGGCACCGCCGGCGCTGCTGCCGCGTTCTGGATCGGCAGGATCCCGCCTGGCGCGACGACGAACGCCCGCTGGTCGGTGATGTTCGCCGACAGGATCGACGTCACCTTCGCCGCGACAGCGACGGTCGCGAGCAGGAGACTGTTCGACGGCAGCGACGGCTCCGACGGTGACGCCGCGGGGGTGCCGGTGACGATCTCGACGTAGGAGGCGGACGACGACGTGCCGAGGTCGTTGACGTAGGCGACAACAGCGTCGATGCGCGGGTTCGTCGTGTCCGCGGCGGCGACGGTGAGCGCCTGCGACGTCATCAGCCCGAACACGTAGCCGCCTTGCAGGCTGCTGGACGAGTTCGCGACGCAGCAGTAGCCGGCGTTGACGGACACGTTCATGCCCGACGACGCGATGACCTGCATGCCGCCCATCCCTGGGAACACCCCGGACGGGACCTGATTCGCCGACGCGGTGCCGGCGTTGTAGACGCGGGTGCCGATGTCGTACTGCCGGAACGGTGTCTGTCCGTCCATGTCAACGTCGTCCAGCCAGCACGGGCAGCCGCACGAGATTGATGTCGCCATCAGTCGCCTCTCATATCCATGCCGAACTCCAGGTGGCGACGAGGCTCGCGCCGCCTTCGGTCGCGCCGGACAGGTAGATCGTGGACGTGCCGGGCTCGAGAACCCACCACTGCGATGTCGGATCGGCCGCGTAGAACGCGCCGTTGAAAAACGACTGCCGGGTGTCCAGGTCAAGGGTCAGCACGTCGGCTGAGCCGAGCGTCAGCGACGTGAACGTGATCGCCTGCCCGGTGGCGGCGTTGATGACCTGCGGGCCGACGACGGGGCCGGTGACGGTGACGCTAGGCCGTGTCTCGAACGTGCCGTAGTTGAGCGCCGCGAACGATCCCTGGTTCTGCGGGATCCCGGTCGCGGGGAACGTCACCGGGAGGCCGGACGTGAACGGCAGCACGACGGGGTTGCTGGGCGGGGCCGCGAGGATCGACGCCGAGGTCGACGGCACCGTCGAGTATTTGCGCGGGTCCGGCGCGACGAGCGGGATCTTGAACACGACGTCGGAGAGCGTCGGGTACGTCTCGGTGATGCCGGCCTGCGCGTTCCGGCGCACCTGTACCTGTTTCGGCACCGGCTCGTTGTAGACGAGCGTCGCGAGGTCCGTGGATGTGGTGCCGGTCGGCACAACCTGCTGTAGCGACGCCCTGGCGGCGTCCCTGAGCGCCTGCGTCGGCGCCGACGCCATAACCGTGAGGGTGATGATCCTGGGGCCGTAGAACTGCGCTGCGGGCCACCCGCCGTGGTCCGCCGAGCGCTGGATCACCGACCCGACCGTGGGCGGCGAATCCCACCCCTTGATGCTCTGCCACACCCACGACACCCCGTTCGCGTCGGTCTCCCCGAAGTTGATCGCAAACGGGGCCGTCGCCCACGCCGGCTGGTAGGAGAGGCTGCCGGTGAAGTAGCCGACGTCACCCGCTGGGACGGCCACGTACGGCTGGCCGCTGACGATCGGGAAGTTCTCGATCGCCTGGAAGACGTCGCTGTTCGGCCCGTAGGTCGCGGTCCACGTCGCCGCGTACACGCCGGGTTTGATCCCGGTGGTCGGGACGGTCCAGTCGAACGCGTACGACCCGGTGGAGATCCGCCAGATGTTGCCGCCGCTGTCCGACGACGCCCCGGTGTAGGTGAAGGTGCCCGCGACGTCGGGAACGATCCCAGCCTCTTGGCCGTAAGTGATGTCCAGGGTCAGCGCGGTCGGGTCTGTGAGCGCGCCCGTCTCGAAGTCCGTGAACGTGAGGTACAGGAAGTACGGCGAGCCGGGAACGGCAGGCTGCGGCGGGCTCAGGCTCATCCGGCCACCCCCACGGCGGACGCCAGAGCCATCTTCATGGCCTGGACCTGCTCGGCGTTGGGGAACGCGACGCCGTTGAAGTTGACCACGATGCCGCCCTGGGCGCCGACGCCCGGTGTGACCGTCTCCGGCCCGATCTCGCCGAACGAGTACATCCGCCCGGACTGGCCGACGCCGAGGATCGGCTCGCCGATGATCCCGCCGTCTGCGTAGCCGTGGCCCTGCCCGAGGACCGACGTCCACCCCGACCCGTAGGTTTTCATCGCGTAGTTGAGGCCTGCGTAGATGTTCGCGAGCGGGTCGTAGATGTTGTTCGACAGCGACGGGGAGCGGTACGCGTTGAACGTGGACATGATGACCTGCATGAGGCCGCGGGACGGGTCACCGGCTGCCGCATTGGAGTCCCACAGGTTGATCGCGTTCGGGTTGCCGCCGGACTCGGTCTGCATCTGCGCTTCCACGACGCCCAGGTCGGAGTCGGGGATGTGGAGCATGCTGAACACCTTGAGGATGTCCGACTTCCATTGCGCGACGCCCGCGGACGCGGCACCGACCGGCGATGACACGCCGCCGCCCGGGCCGCCGCTGACGGCCTTGACGAGCGCCGACACGACGCCATGCACGGCGTCGGCGACGAGGGTCTTCGGCACGTCCGTCATGATCGCGCCGACGTCGCCTGTCGCCGAGGTCTTGATGAACTTGTCGAGCGCGTTCTGGAGCGCGCCCGTGTTCCCAGTCGCGACCGCCGCGACGATCTTGGAGACGTCGACGATGTCGTCGTAGGTTTGGCCGACGAGGCTCTTGACGACTCCCAGCGCGCCGCCGATCGGGTTCGGGATGCCGCCGGCCGCGTAGCCGGGGACGCCGACCGCCTTGAACGCCGGGGCGAGTGTCTTGGAGTGCTCGGCTGAGACGACTGTCTCGCCTTTGCTGACGCGGGCCAGCACGTCGTCGGATGTCGGCCCGGTGCCTTGGGTGACCCGGCCGCCGCGGGCGAACGAGAACGTCGGCAACGTCGGGATGCCGGGGATCTTCGCGGCGACATCGTTCCACAGCTTCGCGATGCCGTTGTCGTAGACGGTGTTGACCAGGAACGACACGGGGGTCTTGAACAGGCTTTCGAGTTTGCCCCAGGCGGTGCCGATGGCCGAGACGGCGTCAGTGAAGCCCTTTTCGATCTTCGTCCAGAACGACGAGAACGTGTTGTAGATCGCGTTCCACGCCGTCGTGATGTCGTTCTTGATCGTCGTCCACTCGGCTTTGAGGTTGTTCGCGACCAGGGTGTAGGCGGTCTTGAACGCGTTCGTCAGCTTCGTCCACCACTGCGAGAACCACGTCGAGATCGCGTCCCACGCCGTAGTCACGTCGTTCTTGATCGTGGTCCACTCGTTCTTGAGAGCCGTCGCTATCGCGGTATAGGCCGTCTTAAACGCGCTGGTCAGGGTGTTCCACCACTGCGAGAACCATGTGGAGATCGCGTCCCAGGCGGTCGTCACATCGTTCTTGACCGTCGCCCACTCGTTCTTGAGGTCGTTCGCGATCGTCGTGTAGGCCGTTCTGAACGCGCTGGTCAGCGTGTCCCACCATTGGGTGAAGAACGCGGAGATCCCATCCCAGGCCGTCGTGACGTCGCTCTTGATCGTGTTCCATGAGTCGCTCAGGAACGACGTGATCTTGTCGATGATGCCCGAAATGAACGAGTAGATCGCGTTCCATGCCGTCGTGATCGCGTCGCTGATCTGCTGGTGATACTTGATGATCACGTCGACGATCAGGCTGATTCCGCCTGTCACCACCGCGAGCAGCAGCGGCCACCACTGCTTGACGAAATTCAGGACCGCGTTCCAGGCGTCCTCAATGGCGTCCACGATCTGCTTGTGATACTTGATCACCACGCCGACGAGGGTGATGATCGCCGCCGCTATCGCGACGAACGGGTTCAAATCCATGATCGCGTTCAGGCCGACCCAGGCGAGCGCCAGCGCGCCCACACCGAGCGTGATGTCCTTCAACGGCCCGAACAGCAGCTTCAGGATCGCACCCAAGCCGGTGAAGAACGACGACACAACCGGCGCGACGAGATGCGCTATCGCCTCCCCGAAATGCTCAATGCTCGGCAACGCCTGGTTGACCATGCTGAGAAAGTGCGAGATCGACGGCAGCAGCCCCATCCCGATCCGGGTCACCAGCGACTCAAGCCCCGCCTCAAGGTCCTTGAGTTTCTGCGACGTCGTCGCCGACGCCTGCGCCCACGCCGAGCTGAACCCGCTAGCGCCTTTCTCCATGTCCGGGTACTTCGACTCGAACCGCTGCACCTGCCCCACGAGGATGTTGATCCCGGCGCCGGCTTTCTTCCCGAACGCGTCGGTCAGCATCTCGCCGACCTTGTCGCCCGTGACCCCGGCGTTGTTCATGTGGGTGATCAGGTCTTGGATCGCGAGTTTCAGCCCGCCGTGCTGCATGTCCGTCGACAACTGCGTGTACGACAGGTCCAGCTTGTCCAGCGCGGCCTTCGCGACGTCACCCGTGCCCGGCGCGCCGAGCGCCTGGATCGCCATCCGCAGCTGGTTACCGGCCTTCGCGCCACGGATGTTGTTGTCACCGAAGGTGGCCAGCGCCGCGCCGACGTCGTTCAGGGTGACACCGAACCCTTTGACGGTGGCGAGCATCCCAGTGCCGAACGCCTCCGCAAGGTCCTGCATCTTCATGTCGCCGGCGCCGACGATCGCGTTCAGCGCCCCCATCGCCGATTTCATGTTCTGCACGCCGGGGATCCCCGACGCGATGGCCGCGTCCAGGGCGTTCGTGACGTCCACTAGGTGCGCGTGGCCGGTCGCGGCACCCTCGGCCGCGGTCTTCAGCATGTCCAGCGCCTTCTGGCCGCTGATCCCGGTCGACGCGAACGACGATTCGATGTGGTACAGCGCTTCGGCGAGGCTGTCGGGGCTGAACCCGACTTGCCCGGCGAGTGCCAGCACCCCGGACGAGAGCCCCGCGAGCGCGGATTTCGCGACACCCGCCTGCGTCGAGATCATCGTCATGGCTGACTCGAACTTCGACGCCAGCGTGGCCGCCGCGGCGATAGCGCCGGCGCCGAGCGCGGCTTCCATCAGCGACATGTCGCCTAGGACGGCAGCCTTGAACTTGCCGCCGAAGCTCTCCCCGGCCGATTCGCCGGCTGTCGCCGCTTCGGATTCCATGCCGGGGATCAGCCCGGCGAGCATCGGGGTGCCCGCGAGTATCCCCTTGAACTTCGACGCGAACCCGGAGCCGGATTCTTCGGCTGCCGTGGCCGCCTCGGACTCGATACCGGGGGTCGCGCCCGAGAACAGCGGAATGCCGGACAGCAGCGACTTGAACCGGTCACCGAACCCGGTCGCGGACCCGGACGCGGCTGTCTCGGCGTCGCGTTCGAGGTTCTGTTCCGCGCCGGCGAACAGCGGCGCCTGCGCTGCGACGTTGGAGAACTTCTCCCCGAACGTCTGCCCCGACGCCGCGCCGGCTGCCTCGGCCTCGGCCTCGGTCTTGGCGGCGAAGTCCGCCATCTCCGGTTCGACGGGTACGGCGACCTTCGCACCCGACGCGGCTGTCTCGGTTTCGACTTTCTCCGCGAACCCGGCCGCGTCCGGCTCCACAGGCACCGAGACGGGAGTCTCCGACCCGGAGACCGCGGACTCGACCTTGGCTTTGAAGTCCGCCGTGTCCGGCTCAACCGGGACAGTGACGGTCGCGTCGGACTCGGCGACCGCGGCGTCTACCTGCGCCTTGAAGTCCTCCGCGTCGGGGACTACCGGGATGTTGACGGTGAGCCCGGTGTCCCCGATCTGCGCTTCTAGTGCCTCTTGGAACCCTTCGGCGTCCGGTTCGACGTTGACGAACGCGGACGCGATCTGGAAACCGTCGGCGCCTGGCGTGTCAGCCACCGGCCTTCACCACCCGGTGGCTGATCCATCCGCCGCCTAGGCTGGCGGACAGTTCCGCGAGTTTCGCGCCCGTCGCCGGCGGGGCGTGGTCGGCGACACGGGCGTTGTTCTCCATCGCGGAGCCGCGTTCGTAGCTCGACGGTGCCCGACCACGGCTAGCCGTGCCCTGCTGCGCTTGCGCGGCGAGGTTCCCGATCACGCCCCGGTAGGCGGGGAGACGGTAGATGAGCTTGAAAAACACTGCCGCCTCCATCTCTCCCGCGTCGTCGATCCGGTGAAAGGCTGATAGGTCGCTGATGACGTCGTCTAGGTGGTCGGTCACCCAGCCGATCTGCGTGAGCCTCTCCTCGGCTTCTCTTTTGGGGTTTCCAGCGCCCCCGCCATGATCTTGCTCGCGGAGTCGATGACGGCTTTCAAGTCGTCCTCGGTCAGGTCATCGAAGTCGATCAGCGCCTCGTAGCCCTCTTTGCCGAGCAGGGTTTCGAGCATGTAGTCGATCGCGATCTCGGAGCCCTTGGTGCGTGCGAGATGCACGTACTTGAGCGCGGTGTTCGTCTTCGGCTTCGTGTTGATCGAATAGACGGTGCCGTTGATCGAGAACGCTTCGACACGCTCCGGTTCGGGCTGGTCGGGCACCGACCGGAGCGCGACGATCTGCGGGGCGGATCCCCCGGAGCCGTTCAGCTCCGGGTTCACCTGCATGCCCTCGTTGCTTGCTTGCGCCGTCATGGTCGCCTCAGCTCGTTTGGTCGACGATCTCGAAGGGGGCGATGCTGGACGACACCCAGAAACCTGTCCAGGTGGTGTTGAACACCGCAGGCTTGGTCTTCTCGTACTCCAGGTCGACCTTGCTGCTGGACAAGCACTTACGGATGATCATCCGGCGCCGGCAGGACGTCTCCGACGTGCCGGTCGTCGGCGCCCACCCGTCGAGAATGATCGCCATGTAGGACGGCTGCGTCGAACCGACCGTCGACAGCGGGTCGAGGACGGTGTAGCCGGAGCCGCTGGTCTGGGTGGTGAGCTGGTTCATCGCCAGGTTCAGGTTGTTCAGCGTCGCCTCTTCCAGCGACACGGTGACCTGGATTACCCGCTTGGACAGGCGCGCGCCGATCGGGTCGATCAGCTGCTCGCAGTGGATGTCGGTGAACGTGTGCTCGACTTCGAGCAGGATCGAGCTTCCGTCGGTGGTGCCGCCGACGTCGGTCCACACCGAACTGGACGGCGCGGACGTGATCGCCGAGTAGGCGGGTTCTGTTGAGCCGAACGGTGCCCAGTACACGCTCGCCGGCCCCATGCAGACGTTAAGTGGCTGGATGGCCATGTGATAACTCCGCGAGGTGAGTCGGATAGGTCACCCGTTGCGGGTCATCTGGTTGCGCCGTTACGGCACCGATCGGATTGAGCAGGTCAGAGCGCAGCGCGCGGCGCGCGCTGGGTCAGTAGACGCCTACGGTTTGCAGCAGGGCGACGGTGATGCTCGACGTGGTCGACAGCACTACCTGCACCGTGTTCGTGCCGGACTGGTCGAGCACCGAATGGAACGGGCCGAACGCGACGGTGTGGCCGTTGGTCAGGGTCACGGCGCTGAAGTTCGTCACCGCCTGGCCGTCCACGAGCGCGCCGACGTCCACCGTCACCGTCTCGCTGGTCGAGGCGGCGGCGACGAACAGGATCTCCCTGCCGGTGTTCGCGAACTGCAACGTCGTCTGCGTTGGGGCGGCGAGCAGCGCCGTAATGTCCTGGCCGGCGCCGTCAGCGACGAACTGGGTCGGCGTCAAGGTCTGAGAAGCCACCGATTACTCCTTCGTGTTAGCCGGCGCCGGGGCGGCCGGGACAGGTGCTTTAGCTGGTGCCGGCGAAGGGGCCGGCGGCTTGGCGTCGGGCTCGCGGACCAGGCCGGCGAGCCGCAGTTCTTCGATCTGCTCGGCGGTGCGTTCCACCGGCTCCTCAAAGAGCGTGAGGTGAACAAGCGGCATTAGCGGATCTCCTTTCCGTGCCAGGTCAGCGACCAGGCGTCTAGGACGAGCGCGCCGAGCGTTTCGAGCTCGACGTCGTCGCCCCACAGGACGACGCGGCCGTCACGGGTTCTAGCTGCGGCGTGCAGGTCATCGACGCCGCCGATGGCGAGCAGCAGCACCCCGGCGTCCGGCAGGCACACCCGGCCGTAGCTCGCCAGGCGGCACCCGGCGAGCCCTGTGCCTGCGGCTGCGGCGAGAAAGAACTCCAGCGGTGCGCCAGAGTCCCCGATGGCGCCGGCGGCCTTGTAGAGCCGCTCAACGTCGGCGTTGGACGCTTCGACGCCGGTCGCGGCGAGCAGGTGGTTGGCTATCGCGACGGGGCCGCACATGGTCCAGCCGTCGTCGTTCGGGCCGGTGATCCACCGCGCGGCGAGCATCTCACCTGCGGCCTTCGCCGGCGTGGCCACCGTCTTCTTGGCCGTCGAGACGCTCGCGGGTTTGCCGATGGTCGTCGTCTTCGTCGTCGTGGTCGAACCACCCGACTTGGTAGTCGTTGACGACTTCGTGATGCCCGTCTTGTTGTTGACCGTCTTCGTCGTCGTGGTCGTCTTCTTGGGCGTGGACGCCATTACTGGACCACCTCTCCTGCTGCCACCCACTGAAGTCCGAGATCGAATGTGAAACCGGCGTAGTCACCCGCGTCGGACCAGATCCGGCGCGGTTCTGTGTGGCACCGGGCCGATATGACCCGCGCGGTGGGGTAGGTGACACCGCCGGCGACGATGTTGAGCGGCCGGCCGAACGTGGTCCGGTCGTAGGTGCCGGCGCGGATCTGCTCGGCGAGCGCGTTCGCCATCCCCCACGGGAGCTTGTCGGAGCCGGGGACCGTCGCCCAGCATTCGACCTGGCACACGGGCCGGCGGACGGGGATGTTCTGGTGCGGGGTGCCGCCAACGGTCGCGGGGACGACGACGAAACCGTTCGACGCCCACGTTGTTTCGTCGGCCGGTAGCTGCGTCGCGACCCCGTCGGCGACGAGGCCGGGGATCGTCTTCACCCAGGCGACGGCGACAAGGTCGGTCGGGGTGTGCAGCGTCGCGATTGTCACGCGGCGGCTCGCAACTGGTACAGCGCGGGCCGCAGGAACGGCTGCGGCTGCTTCTCGGTGCCGGTGTCGTGGCCCCAGGCGACGACACGGTGCCCCAGTTCGACGTAGGCGGCGTAGCTGCGTTCGCTGCTGCCGGTGGCGGACACGATCAGCGAATGCAGCTCTAGGTGGAACTCGATGGAGTCGCGGAGCGCGCCGGGTTCTTCGTCGCGGCCAGCGGCGGCGAGGGAATCGCTTGTGGCGGTGGAGTGCGCGCCGCCGAAGACGGGGCAGTAATCCTTCGCGGATGCGGCGATCTCGGGGCCAAGGCGGGTCAGGAACATCTCGTCAGAGGCAGCGAGAACTTCCTCCTGCCACCCTGGTTCCATCACGAGACGCACCCGCCTGCCTGCCCGTCTGCCGGGAAAGCCACTGAAGGGGTTCCCGTTACGGGCTGGCCGCGCGCTGCGCCGTTACGGCGTCCTGACGGCTGTCACGGGCCGTTTCCGGGCCGGTGACGTGACTGATCTTAGCGGACTGCTGCCCGTTCGGCGTGGCGACGGGCTGCGGCCTTCATGCAGCTACGGACGGTGAGCCGGTTCGGGTCCTTGCGGCGCCGGCGGCGGCGTCTGAGCGGGAACAGCAGGATGATTCCCATGCGGCGAACGTTAGCCCGTGTTGGCGGTAACGCGCTTGAGTTGGAGCACCGTGTCCACGGGTGCGCCGATGATCGTCGGCGGTGTCACAATGCCGATGATCATGAAGATGTTGCCGGTGGACTCGTCCAGAATCCGGTCAGTGTTCAGCACCCCCGCGTACTGCGGCACATGACAGGCCACCTCGCGGATCGTCCGCGGATGCGACGTTGAGGGGTCCTGCACATGCTTACCGGTCTCGGCAAGCAGCGCAGGCAACCCCTCAACGATCGCCTCGTTGAGGTCCACGGTGTCACCGAAAGCGTTGCTCGCGGTACCTCGGAGCACCGACACCGTCGTGTTCTGAACCTCAGCTACCACTGGCGTCCACACCTCTCCGCCCGGCCCGGACGTCATCGTGCAGGTCCGCGAACTTGTCTTCGACGCGGGTCAGCCGGTGCTCGTGGTCGGTCAGCTTGTTATCCGTCTGCTCGCTGAACTTCTCGAACGCCATCGACAGCTTGTTCGTCGCGAACGTGTTCCCGTCGATCGAGTTGACGAGTTTCTGGCTGGAACTGCCCTGCTGGTAGATCCAGCGCAGCCCGGCCGCGATGACGCCGAGCGCGACGACCAGCGCGCCGAGAACAGTGATCAACGTTCCGCCGGCGTGCATCTCTGCCCCTCACTGAGCTTGCCCTGGTGGAGTCAGGCTTCCTGCGCCCAGTACGCGGCTATCGCCTCGTAGGTGCTGCCGGACACAGCCGAGCCCATCACAGCGTTCAGGGTCAGCGACGAGTTAACGGTGACGGTGACCGGGGTCGCCGAGTTGCTCCCCGCCAGGTACACCGCCGCGGCGGCGGTGGACGTGCTGGACGAGATACGGGCCACGACCGAGCACTGCGCGGTGGTGGTGGAGTAGAAGTTCACCCACATCTCGACGTCGGCGAGCGCGGACGACAGCGACGCGGTCGGCGTGAACGCGGTCATGGTGGCCAGCGCGGTGCCGGACGAGCCGCCCGAGTAGCCGTTGAACGCGAGGGTGGCGCCGGCGGACGCCGGGGCGGAGATGATGAGCTGGGCGCGGAGCTTGAACACGCTGCCGGCGACGGCGTTGGACTGGATCGTCGCCGCTGGGACGGTGATCAGCGCCGTGTTCGTGGTGGCGTTCGAGACAGCTGTGCCGTGCGCGGTCAGCCCGGACGCGTTGTCGGCCTGCGCGAGTGGCTCGATGAACTGCTGGTAGAACTCGTACGTGACCGGCGAGCCGGGAGCGACATTCGCGGGGAGAGTAATAGCCATTTTGCTGCTTTGCTCCTTACCAGTTGACCAACGGGGCTGCTGGCAGGACGCCTGCCACGCGGAGAATTGCTAGTGCTTGCGGTGCTATCGGTGGGAGCGCGAGCGCCTGCATGTGCGCGGCCCTGCTGGCGGACACCCCCGCGACGGAGGTGGACGCGTACTCACGCTTAACGTTCGCGTCATCGTTCACGGCGATGATGTACTGCGCCTGAGCCGACGTCGCCCTGACGAGCACGTTGGCCAGGGCGGCGTCGAGTGGCATCCCGTCGGCGTCGACGCGGTACACGGCGGCGACGAGAGCGACGTCCATCTGCTCGGTCGCCCGCTGCAACGCGATGGTGACACGGCTAGCCGGGGTGACCTGGTCGCCGGACCATGCCCGGTACTGCGCCACCGACGCGTAGCAGCCGGGAAGCGGCACCGTCTCGGCGACCGCCGCCACGTTCACGGCCTGCGTGTATATGACGGACACGCTGTCGGAATCGCGGGTGCCGCTCCACACCACAAGGTACGAGCCGGCTGCCGTCGCGGTCGGGACGGTCCACACGTACTCGTACAGGCCGGTGCCGAGCGCGGTGACACCCGCCGAGGTGGTCGAGACCGGTGTCCCGCTGCCACTATCCGCCGCACCGGAGGCAGCGATGCCGATGGTCACACCACTGGCACCGCACGGGACACCGGAGTTCAGGAACGTCTCGAACTGCACTTTGAACGTGGTCTGCCCGCCGGGGAAAACGTCGGACGCGGCGTTGGACTGCGTTTGCAGCGTGGCCATCAGGCGGCCTCCAGGTCCGGTGGGCTGTCGGGGTCGAACACGGGCTGGGTGAACCGGCCCCGGAGCTGGTCACGGGTCAGCGTCGCAGCCTCGGCGCGGTCCATGCCCTGGGTGGCCGCGTAGTCGATCCACGCCTGGTGGGATGCGTTGCCCCGTGGCCTGGCCACGGTCCCGCCGATCGGGACGACCGGGGCCGGTTCAGCGTCGGTGACGTCGAGCAGGTGCCCGCCGTCGAGCTGCCTTTGGATGCCGTAGGGCAGCGGCAAGCTGAAGTCGAACACCATGCCGGTGTTCTCGCACTTCAGCTTGACGCTGCCCATCACGCGTGGCCCTTCCGTTACGGCAGGTAGGGCCGGGTCCAAACCCACACGGTCATCGACGTCGATGACGCCCAGTCGAGCCACACCGAACCGTCGGACTGCGTGTAGCGGTCCGTGGTCAGGCCCTCAATCAGGGTGTAGCCACCCCCGGTGTGCAGGCAGGACACGGTCAGGTCCCCGACCGACGCCTGCGCGAACGGCTGGTACTGGTCGGTGGCGTACGACGCGTTCGCCGAACCGGTCGCCGCGCCCGCATACCCGCCTGCGCGGATGTACAGGTTGTGGTTCGAGCTGTCCGCGTTGTACACGAGGATGCCCAGCTTGAACGGGCCCGGCGAGGCGACGATGTTGCCGTTGGTCGCGTCCGGGGTCGAGCCTGCGCCGATAGCTGCGCCCGCGTCGCGGGTCAGCGCGGTCGCCGTGAGTGCAGTACGTGACATCTCTGCTTACCTCCCCTCAGATTCCGGCCGGGCGGACAACGCCCGCGATAGCGATGTGGTCCGGCCGGACGAGCTTCGCGCCGTAAACGTGCAGGCCACGAACCGCGTCAGCGAAGGTGGTCTGCAACCGGAGCGCCTCGGTCTGGACGATCTGCTCGGCGAAGGTGATCGCCATCGGGTGACCGGCCTGCACGATCCAGCCGTTGTGGCTGGTGTCGAACTCGGTCATGTTGTTCGAGATGTACACGTCCATGCCGGCGACGCGGCCGATCATGCCGTTCGTGAACACCTCGGACGCCTGCCCGCGCATGTCGGTGATCGCGATGAACGCCTGCGTCTGCTCAAGTAGCGACTCGGCCCACGGCGGCATGACGATGTAGCGGTTCTTCCGCGGCACGTACGCCTCGTCGAGCTTCACCTTGAGAGGCAGGATGACCTTCTGGTACAGGTCAGCCGGGGTGGTCGACGCGTACACAGCCGGCTCAAGGCCGTTGTTGCTGTTGGTTGACGGGTTGCTGCCGTCGTTGCCGGTCAGGGTGTTCGCGTAGGCCACGCCGGTGTAGAGGCCGGCGATGTACTGGTCAGCGGTGTCGGCCAGTTTGTAGGCCGCGCGGTCTTCCAGGTATGCCTGCATGTCGCCGGCGGCCTGGCGCTTGTCCACGTCATCGACGGTGAACCCGAAGTACTTCCGCTGGTCGATGAGCAGCTCTTGGCCGGCGTCGTCGAGCGACTGGTAGGAGATCGTCTCGTTCGGGGAGTAGTCCGAGATGGTCGGGTCACCGAACTGGGTGATGTGAACCGTGGTGCCGGGGCCGGAGATTTCACCCTCGTAATCGTCGTTGACGATGCCGGGGCCGCCGAAGACAAGGTTCTTCTTCTCGGCCGAGAGGATGACCTTGCTCCAGACTTCCGGCTTAAAGTTCAGCACGGACATGGGGGGTCTTCACCTCATAACGGGTAGTCGTGGTACCCGTTGCGGGTGAAGATGTGGCCGTTCCGGCTCGTCGTGGACGATCTTAGCCGCGTTGCGCGGCGTCCTACCTGCGGTGCCGCTGCTTAGGCTTCCCGATGCCGAGGTTCACGAGCAGCCCGTCGTTGATGGCCTTGGACAGGATCGCCGGGTCAGCGCCCGGCCGGGTCGCCTTGTCCAGGTCGGCCTGTGTCCACAGCCGGTTACCGCCAGGTGCGCCGCTGAAATCCGCGCCCGAGCTTGCCGCGGGCGGCGCTGCCGGTGCCTGCGTGGCCGCCGCTGGCGCGGGCTGGCCCGGTCCTTGCTGGAACTGGTACCGGGGCTGCGTCGACGCCTCAGCGACGATCTCAGCGACGCGGTCGCGGAAGTCCGCGGCGTCCGGGTCGAGCGCTGATGCTTTCGACATGAAGTCCCGCGAGTCGAGCAGCGCGGTCGCGTCGACCTTCCCGGCTGCGCTGGAGAACACGGCGAGTTCCACGGCGCGCTGCCGTGCGAGGGTCGTCTGTTCCTCGAGCCGGCGGGTCAGGACTGCCGGGTCGGGTTTGCCGTCGAATGGGACGCCGACTTTCTCGGCGATCAGCCGCAACACCTCGTCGCGTTGCGTGAGTTCGGTGTGGTTGGCCTTCGAGCGGTCTTCGTTCTTGCGTGCCTGGGCTTTCCACCGGTCGGCTTCGGCTTTCCAGTCAGTCGTGTCGGCCGGCGGCGCGGGTGGCGCTGCCGGTGCCGGGGCAGGCTGGACAGGCTCGGCCGGTGCCCCGTCCGGGGGTGTCTCAACAACGGTGGTCAACGTTGCTCCTGTTGCAGGATCGTGCCGTTACGGCGGGTCAAAGTGCTCACTTGCGCAAGCGGTTTACGGTGCTCCTGTGTGCGGCGGGACGGGTGCCGTGGTGCCCTGGTCGTCGTCGCCGTCGCGCATGTCGGCGGTACGGTCGGCACCGTTCGCGGCGGGCTGCACGTAGGTGCGGCCGGCGAAATGCGCGCCGACAGCGCCGTGGTTGCAGGTCGCGCCCGTTCCGGGGGCGTGGTTGCAGGTGCTCGTGTTGTGCGGCAACGCGGGCATCATGGTCATTTGCTCCGTCCTGCCCTGCGGGCTGTTCTGCGGTGGTGCGCGGCGGCCGCCGAGCCGCCTTTCCCCTGGGACGACGGCAGATCCGGGTATTTACGCGCCACGGCGGCGCGGACGGTGGCTTTCTCGGACGGGGTGCCGTTCGCCTGCACCCGCGACAGCGCCGACACGGCACGGCCGCGGGTGTTGATCGGGTAGGCGTCAGCGCCGCCCGGGCCGCCACCTGGCAGCGCATACGAGCCCTTGGGTGCTTTCGTGTTCGGCGCCGGTTTCTTTCCCTTTGCAGCCACGTCAGTCTCCTGTCACCTCGGTCGCGGCTTCCCCTTGGTAGCCGGGGACGCTGGTCACACCGGGTGCCGCGACAGGTGCCGCCAAGTCTTCGACTTCCTGCGCGAGCGTCTCGGTCATCGGGCCGGCGAGCGTCACCTTGGCGTGGCTGGCGAGTTCCTGGCCGGTCTCGGAGAGGATCTGCTGCACCTCGGCGTCGATCTCTTGCTGCGACCAGTCCGGGTGGGCCATCGCGACGAGGGTCTGCTTGGATGCCGCGCCCGCGCCGGCCAAGGTGGACACGGTTTGGGCGAGCATGAGCTGGTCGGGCAGGACGGCTTCGCCGAACTCGATGTCAGGCCGTTCGGGGGTGATTGCGGTCGCGCCGAAATACAGCTTGGAGACGCACATAAGGCTGTAAACCGCGTCTTGCAGCGACGGACGCGCATAGTTGATCTTCTTTTGGCGGGTGAGCAGCGACGTCCGCTCCCGCGCCTCGATCTCCGTCGCCGTGATCGCGCCGCCGGCGTAGTCACCGAACGACTGCGGCGAATAGCCGGCCTCCTGCACGATCCGGTTCACCAGGTCCTCACAGGTGCCCTGGTGTTCTTTCCACCGGATCTGGAACTGGTTCGCGGTGATCGCCGGCGCGGCGCCGTCGTGCAGCATGTTCAGCGGGGTGAACACGCGCCGGTCAGGCTCGAACACGGCACCTTCGCCGCGGCCGATGTTGTCGAGATACTCGGGCGGGACGATCAGCCGGGACACGGCCAACTGCACGTCACGCATCCACGACGAATAGCACTCGTCTAGCTGGTCCATCAGCGGCTCGATGCCCAGGTAGTCGGAGCGTCCGAGCGGCCACGCTTGCGGGCCGAGGTCCCGCCATATCTTGTTCGGCCGGACGTTCGGCCAGTAGACGACGGTCGACGCGTCGAGCGGCAGGTCAGGCAGCACGAGAGTGTCGCCTTGCAGATCCCCGGCTAGCCGTGCGGTCGCGGGGAAGTCCGACAGCGGCACGATCTCGCCGAGGTCGGACTGGTCACCCTGATACACGCCGTGGATGATCGTGTTCTGCTGCGGGACGTGTTTCTCAAGGTGACGCACCACATCGGTGCCGTTGTCACTGAGTACGCGCCAGAACGTGACAGCGGTCAGCTTGTCGTAGGAGAACTCAGGGACGCCGATGTCGCACGGGACAGGCTGTATCCACGGCTTGTCCGCCACGGCGAGGTCCCACACGATCCGCAGGTACACGGCGCCGAGCGCGGAGCACATGTCGCCGCCTTCAAGCAGGCGGGTGTGGAAACCGTCGTCGATCAGAGCGTCGAACCATGCCTGGTTCGCGGTGCCAGCGGAGCCGGTGAGCGTCGTTTTGAGCTCGGGTGGACGCGCGAACAGCAGGTTGGACGACGTTTGGGAGATGTCCCCGGCGATCGGGACATGCAGCCGGGTCCGTTTCTCCCCCGGTGGCACGGGCTGGCCCCAGAACGAGTATTCGATGGAGCCGAGCAGCCCGCCGCGGAACTGGCCGGGTCGCGGTGTCGGCATCCCCGCTTCGCCCGTGGACGCGAAGAACGCGCGCCCGTAGGGGCTGTTCGCCCCGAGGTTGTAGTAACACCATGCGAGTTTCTGCCGGTCACCGGTCCACCAGGCGTCCCATATGCGGTGCATGTAGGACACGGGGTCGTACTCGGGTGGCGGCCACGGCATGTTGTCGCTCGGCAGCCGGGACATTTGCCGGTCGTCGATCGGCTGCGAGGATGAGAGGCCGATGGGTGCGCCCACTGTCCATGATCCGGCCGGGTTCGCCGCCGGCTGCACGAACGGCATGGACACGAGGCAACTCCAAGATGGCGTCACGTGAGCCGCAGACGGCGTCAGGTGGCATCTTAGCGGTAGTGGCGGGTGTTCCTTAGCGGGCTAGTGCGAAAGTCGTCTGCGGGTCGGGTGGGAGTGCTACGGGGCCGATGGCGTGACGCCACAGCCCGCGTGTGGTCACAACGCCATAACGCAACGCGTCGACGGCGTGGTCATCTACCTTGATCGGCTTGTCGTCGCCTTTGCCGGCTGCTGTCTCGTCCCACGAGTAGCTCGACATCTGCTCAATCGTGTATTGACACGACTTGTGGATCATTAGTTTGTCTTTGGCGAGCAGGCTGGACACGAGCCGGATCCCGTCGACTACGGCGTTGTCGCCGGCGTGCGGGGTCATCCGGTCGGCGAATAGCTGCTGCCGGAACGATGCCGCACTCGGGTCCACGACGATCCATTCGGGGTTGACGCCGTGCAGCTGGGAGCCGGGGAACCGCACCGAGGCGAGGAACTCGCGGAGCTTGATCGAGTATTCGGCGTCGGTGAGCTGCCGGTGCCGTGCGCGGGAGTCGTAGTACCACTCGGCGACCACGTAGAGCCGGCTGTCGGTGCCCAGCCCGATCACGAGCGCCGCGAGCGGGTTCGTTGTGCCGTAGTCGATGGCGCAGCACAGCCACCGTTTGATGACGGGGCAGACGTCGACGACGTGGCGGCCGGTGTCGAACATGTCGTACACGGCGCCTTCGGCTGCGCACCATTCACCGAGGACGAACCGTTTGTAGAACAGGCCGGTGAACTCTGCACGGATCGACGTCTTGAACTCGTCTGTCAGGCTTGGGTTGTCGTCGAGGGTGAAGTGGAACGCGCGCAAGTCCAGCTCGTCCTCGCGGAGCAGGAAGTCTTTCCGGAGCCAGTGCGCGGACGAGCCGGGGTTCGTCGTGCCGTAGAACTTGGAGCCCGGTATTGACAGCCGGCCGAGTGCTTGGGTGAAGAACGCTTTGGGCAGCAGGGTCAGTTCGTCGCCGTACATGCCGGCGAAGGTGCCGCCGCGGATTTTCGCTTCGGCTTGGGAGTCGTTCGCGCCGAAGACGTGGACGCGGCGGCCGAGGATCGTGGCGATCGGCGCGCCGAGGGTGTAGGAGACGTGCCGGGCGACGGTGCCGAATAGGGCCGGGTCCTGTAGTTGCAGGATGGCGTTCCGGCCGATGGTGTCGCGTGTGCGGCCGACCATCGCTAGCTCGCCGGCGGGTGCGGTGGCGATGTAGCAGAGCCAGCGGAGCAGGGACGCCATGGTTTTGCCGCCGCGGGTTGCGCCTTCCCAGATGTTGATGCGGGCGTTTGAGTGGGCGATGGAGCGCTCTTGCGCGAGCGACAGGCTAGGCAGCGTCGCCATGCCGGGCGACCATGCCGTCAAGCACAGCAGACAACAGCGACTTCGCCGCGTCCGCCTGGCCGTCAGTGTCAGGCGCTAGCTCACGGGCCTTGTCCGAGCAGATCCCCAGCGCGATAGCCCGCGTATGCGGCGACACACCCGACCAGTCGTGATCACCCTCGAAACTGTCAAGGATCGCGTTCGCCGTCTTCATGTGCCGCGCGGCCAGATCAGCGAGCATCGCCTGATGGTCAGCCTGCGCCGCTGCCGTGGCCTTTATGGTCGCTGACCGGTCAAAAGCATCGGTCAGATGTTCGGCTTTGGCGATGCCGGTTACGGTGCCTTGGCTGACCTTGTGTTTGCGCGCGATCTCGTTGCGCGGGAGGCCGGCGCGGATGTCTTTGAGGACGGCTGCCCGTTTACGGGGAGCCAAGGGTGCTGGCATGGTGCTCCCGTTTCGGGCTGCCCCGTTCCGGGGCGACTGGGCGTGATCTTACCGTGACGGGGAATCGTTTCCCGTTCCATCGGGTGCGCCAGCCGTACCAGCGGCGCCGGGTTGTGCGTGTGGGCATGGGTAGCGGTAGGGGGGTCACATAGTCTCTCGGCGGCGTTGGCGGTCGGTAACGGGTCGACTACACGGGAGGAGGTGACTGTGGCCGATCGGCCACAGTCACCCCTCGGCGGCGTTGGCGGTCGCGGATGGCTGTCATGGCTTGCCGTGGTGTCCGGTGGCCGGGTTTGTCTTGGCCCCAGTGCCGGGCTGGGGGGTCGGGGTAGCACCAGTGCGTCATGAACTCTTGCCGGGCTAGGTGCAGGTACCGGCGCATGGTGTTGTAGGTACAGCCGATGGCGTCGGCCGCGGTGGCGTAGGAGCCGTGCGCGGCGAGCGCTTCGAGCGCGCGGCGCTGGTACGGCGGTAGCGCGGCCATGATCTGGTGGACGGCGATGCGTTCGATGATGCGTTCTTCGAGCGCGTCCCTGGCGGGTTTGGGTGCTTGCCACCATGCGGCGTAGCCGTGCATGGGGCGGCCGGTCTTGGTGGAGTAGCCGTGTTCGCGTAGTTCACGGGCGGCGGCGACGGAGATGGCGCCTACGGCTGTGTTGAACAGGTCGTGCCGGGTTGGTTCGTCGCCTGGTTCGTAGAGCCGGCCTATGATGGCGAGTTCGGCGACGTCGGCGCGTTCGGGGAGCCGTAGGACGCCGGTTGGGTGCATGCGGGCGGCTTTCCAGGCCATGCGGCGTACGGCTAGGTAGTCGTAGCCGTGCGGGAGTGCGGCCATCGTTGGCGATGGTACAGGGATGGCGTCAGGTGGCTCTGGTTTGGCGTCAGCCGATGGCAAGTTGCTATCGGGTTGCTACCGGCTTGTAAGCAACTTGCTTACGGTTTGCTTCGCGGTTGCTTGGCAAGTTGCTTCGCCAAAGGGTGCGCCTAGAGCGCACTCTTTCCGGAAGGGTGCGCCCTGGGCGCACTCTTTGCCGTAACGGCGTTACTGACGCCGTGACTGACGGCGTGACTCGGTAGGCGATCGGATAACCGATCGGTGTACTGACCGGGGTGCAATCCACTTCACCCCACCGGGGTGCAACCCATTGCCTGCGGTGCAACCCATTGCACCCCAGGCCGGGCCGCGAATGAGAGTCTCATGAGACTCTCTCGCGAGGGTTCGGCGAAGGGTAAGCCGAAGGGTAACCGTTACCCTCCCAGCGGATCCGCGCTAGGGGTGGTGGCCTGCGGAAACACGCAAACACCCCTGCAAATTCTGCGGGGGTGCAGAATTTGCAGGGGTGCAGATTTTGCGGGGGTCAGATGTCCCTGTAGGTGCCATCGGTCAGGTGGTGCCACGCGGCGATGTGGAACTCCCTGCCACTACCGCCGAGCGTGACCTGCGCCTCTGGCGGCGGATTGAACTCGGCAGGCAGGCAGCGGCGGCAAAAGTGCTGCCGGCCGATGTACTTGTCGACCGTTCGCACGGCCCAGACCACAGGGACGCCGGCGTGGTCCTTATCCCACTGCTCGCGCCAGTGAACCCCGGCCGGGTGCGGGTACGCGTCGAACTGCATGAGCGAACTGCACGGCTGGGTGCGGTCGGAGCCCATATTGCATGGCCAGCCCGTGGTCGGGTGCAGGCTGACGCGGACCTTCTGCCGGACACGGCGCTTTGCGTTCCTGTTCGGCAGGATCAACCGCTGCCATTCCCAAGACTCGACTTGGGCGAGGTCTGCCTCTTGCCGCAGGTGGCAGTCTCGCAACTCGGCGCGGAGCGCTGCCAGGTCGTTGTCGTTCATGAGAGAATCTCCTTGTCTGCGTTACGGGCCCCCACCGGCCACACCGGTGGGGGCTCTCGCATCTACGGGGTTAGAACGGGGTTCCTGTGCAGGTCAGGGCCATCAGGTAGGCGTGGTTCGCTGCCTGCCATTCGGTGAGCAGCACGTCGAACGGGTCGTCGGGCAGGTCCCACTCGGGCGGGTCGGCGTCGTAGGGGGCCATTAGCGGGTCACCTGCTCGCGTGCTGCGGTGTTTGCGGTGATGGCGTCGGTGTTGGCGTCGAGCGCGGCGGCGTGCCGTGCCCGGCGAGCGCGGTCGATCTTGCGGTCGGCGCGGCCGATGAGCAGGCAGACGGCGAGCAGGGCGGTGGCCCATATGGCTGCGTTGAGCAGGATCAGTTCGGCGAGCGATACATGGTGGGTCATGACTCTTGCCTTTCTTGATCGGATGGTGCTGATGTTGCAAATGTCCGTTGTCCCGAACCGGGACAGTGGTTTTCCCGAAACGGGACGGAATCTGTCCCGAAACGGGATTCCGACACGCCGTGTGACCTTGGGCCGCTTGACAAAGTGCTTTGTTTTCCTGTACTACTGCCGCTGGCGGCGACCCCACCGGTAGGCAGCCTCGTAGCGCTTACTGCGCGGCACCCCCGCCCGCTCGGCGAACGCCAGGAACTCGGTCCATCCGGCAGGTGCCTCAACCCCGTCGATGACTTCGGCCATCCTGAGTTTGAGATCGGCGAGCGCGCGAATCTTCGGGTCGGCGAGTACGGCGTCCATTGCGGCTCTGAGCGCGACGGCGTCGAGGTCGCGGACCTTGCGCGGACGGTCGGCTGCGTATCTGCCGAGGCATTCATCGGATACCCCGAGTTTGAGCATGGCCGCGCGGACGTCGGCCTGGTCGCATTGGCAGCGGCGGCAGTTGCAGTGCCACAGGTGCCGTAGGACGCTGTTCTGTGTCGCTGCCGAGAGCGAGAATCCGCCGTGTCCGCATAGGGGGCATTGGCCGCTGTATTGCCACGGCCGGTTCTTCTGTGGTTTCAGCCCGAGCAGCTCCGCGATGTGCGCGCGGCACGTTACGGGCTGCTCTTTGCATGTCACTCATACCTCCCCTCCCGTGCGGTATTGCTTGGAGTCGATGAGCCGGCGGCATTGCTCGGCGAACGGCCAGCGGGAATCGAGCAGCGGCGCCGGCGGCCGGTGGCCGTTGGGCTGCGGCTCGGGGATCTCGAAGGACGGCAGGTTGAAGTCGTCGATGTCGATCCTGAGCTGGTCGTTGAGTTCCTGAATCTGGGCGCGCATCCCGGCGAGTTGTTCTTCGGCTTGCCGGCGGATCTGGCCGAGGCGTTCACCGTCGAGTTCGGAGTTGACGATGGCGAGCGCGGTGTCCATCCACCGGCCTTGGGCCTCAAATACTCGCTGGTCGAGGGTGTGGTCGAAGAACGGGTCGAGCGCGTCGCGGGCGATCCGGCGCAGCAGGTCGGGCCGCAGCGACGCCAGCGAGTCGATCTCGGTCTGGGAGATCCCGAACGCTTCGCGCCACTTGTCGCCGCGTGCCTCGCTTTCCTTCAGCGGAGTGGACGGCAAGCCGTGCTCCTGTACCTGGCTGGGAGTGAGCGCCACCCGGTACACCTCGAACTCGGGCATGTCGCGGTACAGCGTCTTGAATGCTTGCAATTTGCGGCTCACCGACAGCGGCATCGTCCACCCGGACGGGTCGCAGTCGGAGAAATACAGCACAGCCATCGGCCGGCCGTCTGTCGCCGCCGATCTGGCCATCCGGTGAAGCATCGTGTCGGACGGCTCACCGGTCGGCAGGTACAGGTCGGCTCGGTATGTCTGCGCGAGCGGGCCGAGGACGTCACCCAGCGACGATTTCTCGCCGATCATCACAAGGTGGTACGACTGGGTGCCGTCGAACCCTTGGACGCCTAGCTTCGGCATGATCTCGCTCGCTCGCGGGATCTCCACATCGACGCCGACCGTCAGGTAAGCCCACGGGTCGGCCCTGGAGAACTCGTACACGACCGGGTCAGCGTTCCGCTGGTCCACGATCTGCTCGAACGGCAGGTAGCCGAGGAACCGGGCCGCTTTGCCGGCTTCCTCCGACAGCCAGATCCAGTCCTTGTCGGTGTTCTCGTACGGCAAGCCGCTGGTCGGCTTCGGCCGGCCGATCACCATGTAATGGAGCCCGCGGAGGTGGATACGGCGGTCACCGAGGCCGAGTTCGCGGGCTGTCTCGGCGAGCCACTGCCCGTCACGGTGCCGCGCCGGCGTGTCGAGCCGGAACGGGTCACGCTGCTGTGACAGGACGGTCAGGTCTTTCATGGAGCAGCCATGCTCGCCCATCGCCTGACGTAGGACGGCTAGCAGTGGGCCGCTCATGCCGCCACCGCCAAAACGAGGCCGGATTCACGCTGGCGCTGTAGTTCCTTGCGGATCGGGATGCACGCGCGGCACTCCCGCCAGATCCCGCCGGGGCCGCGCCAGATCGTGTTATAGAGATCGAACGGGTGCCCGCGGATGCATTCGTCTTTCGCCGCGTTGATCGCGGTCGGGCCGTCGCCGCGCAGGATGTTGACCCTGTTCGTCACGGGCTCGGTGTGAAGCGGGAAGCAGCAGTGCCGGAACAGGCACCCACGGTCCCGCACGTGGTCAAGCACGAGGTTCCTGGGGATCGGGGCGACAAGGAACCGGTACGTCTGCCGGTGAACAAGCACGGTCTTGCCTCCCTCGCTGATCGTTCCGTAACCCCGGTCAGTGATCGCGCCACCCCACAGCCAGCAACCCGTGACGGGGTGGATCGTGATGTTGTCCGCGTACCTTGCGGGCAGGTCGGTGATTTTCACGCCTGCCTCCCGTGGCTGCACTTTTGGCAGCACTTCCGCTGGGGGTCGCAGTACTCGGCTGCGAGGCTGCACCAGCGGCACGGGAGCGATGGGTGCTCAAGCACCCGGTTGCGCTGTCTTCTGGTTCCGCGGCCGTCGCCGCGACGCCTGTGATGGCTCACATAGTCCTTTCGCGTGCTGCCGTGTCGCCCTGCTCGGCGAGCCACCGGTTGACTTCGCTGCGGCGGTACTTGACGTACCGGCCGATCTTGAAGCCCTTCGGGCCGGTCTTCCGCTCACGCCACTTGTAGATCGCGGATCTTGTGACCCCGAACTCCTCGCAGAGGTCGGGGACGCCGAGCAGGGGATCCGGCTCGGGCTGCTTGCGCGCCATCGTTCGCCTCCTTTGACGATTATCTGGCCTTGTCTGACACCAACTTGGCGTCATCTGAGGACAGACTAAGGGGGCGCTGTCGCGATGTCAACTCGGCGTCAGCAACCGTGAAACAATGCCGGTATGGCGTCAACCAACAAACGTCCAATGGACGCACCCGCCCGCAACGTGGCCGCCAACCTGCCCCGTCTCCGCAAGTCACGGGGCCTGTCCAGCTACCAGCTCTCCGACGAACTAGGCGAGATCGGCCACCCGATCCAGCAAGCCGGCATAACCCGCATCGAACGCGGCGAACGCGGCGTCTACGTCGACGACCTAGTCGCGCTCGCCGTCACGCTCGACTGCACCCCGAACAAGCTCCTGTTCCCGGCGCGCATCCTCACGTCCGCCCCCGGTGTCCGCTACGGCGTCAACGTCGTCGGGAACGTCGTCGCCGAAAGCCGCGACATCTGGGCCTGGGCAGCCGGCGAACAGCCACTCATCCCAGTCGGGAAGGACGGCGAGCCGTCCCGCCAGGTCTCCGGGCA
>Ga0335078_10002028_pt1 | contig 30670 bp, 28 predicted proteins | sample Lox_Sample_32_FD_206711 | JGI IMG/M metagenome (GOLD analysis project Ga0335078, IMG submission 206711) | Soil microbial communities from Loxahatchee National Wildlife Refuge, Florida, United States - Lox_Sample_3.2 | ecosystem: Environmental > Terrestrial > Soil > Wetlands | place: USA... | reverse complement strand
TGACGCGACGGGCACGGTGCCCTTCACGACGAGCGACGCGGCGTCCACCTTCGCGACGATGTAATCCTGCGCGCACGCGACGTACACCGACGCGCCGTCCGGCGACACGACGAGCCCCGCGGGCTCCGCGCCGACCGCGATCGATCCCGTCGCCGTCGCCGACGCGACGTCGACCGCGTGAACTTTCCCCGATCGCTCGCCCGAGACGAACACGGTCTTCTCGTCCGCGGAGAGCGCGAGCGCGCGCGGCATCACGGCGGGCGCGAAGTTTCCGTTGCCGTCGGGTTGCGGATGCGCGCCGGCGAGGAGCACTTCGCTCTTGAGCGTGCGCGACGCGACGTCGACGATCGAAATCGAATCGGAGTCCGGGTTCACGACGAAGAGCGTCGAGCCGTCCTTCGTGATCGCCATCGCGGAAGAGTGCGCGGCGACGACGCCAGGGGGACCTGCAGCGTCCGCGTCGGTCCCCGCGTCGCTCGTCGGCCCCGGCGCGTTGCTGCACGCGTACGCGAGCGCAGCGAGAACGAGCGTCGGCGCGATCGCGGCGACGCGCGCGCTCATTGGCCCCTCGCGACGTGGAACGTCACCGAGTCCGCGAGCGACGACGGGAGCTTCGCGTCGTCGATCTCGGGAACGCAGTCGTGCTCGCGATCGGACGTCTGCGTGCGCTGCGACGTGTCGCCGCCGAGGTACAGTTGGAGCTGCCCGGCGCTGATCTGCTCTTGGTACGATCCCGTCTCGCCCGTCAACGTCCGCTCGGCCATCTGCAACCCGCCGCGCGGCAGCGGATTTCCGAGCGCGTCGGTGCCCTGCACGTTGACGCACTCGCCCGGCCAATCGACGAGCCGGTTGTAGTTGCGATCGTCCCAGCCGTTGAGGATCAGTTTGTTCAATCGGCCGACGCGATCCTCGAGCACGGGCTCGAGCGCTTCGCCGCCCGGACGCGCCGCGACGAGCTCGTACACGTCGCGCAGCGTGCTCTGCAAGAGCGCGAAGCGGAGCGGCGTGAACTCGATGTCCGTCATCGGCGCGGGCGACGACGAGTAAATGCGCGCGTCGGTGTCGTAGAAGACTTGGTCCATGCGCGTGTACACGGCCATCGCGCGATCGCGGTATTTCACGTCGCCCGTCGCGAGGTACATCGCGAAGAGCCCGCGGATCGCCGCGGTGTGCGCGTCGAGCGTGTCGTTCTGATCGATGACCGCGTTCTTCGACACGTCCCATCCGTCGAACGCGTGACCGTCCGCCGTCGTGAGCGAGTCGTAGAGGAGATTCCCTTGCGTCATCAGCATCGTCTTCACGCGCTGCGAGAACGTCGCGCCGCTCGGATGGTTGATCGCGAGCGCGTCGAGCGGCGTCGCGACGATCGCCGTGTCCGGCGTGTTGTTCGAGTAGAGCTCGAGCTGCGAGCTCGTCGCGCGGAGCGCCGTGCGCAGCGCGAGGATCGTGTACGCGAGCGACGTGGTCGCGACGGTCGTTCCGCGCGTCGGCACGTTGCCGTTCATCGTCACGTCGTCGACGAGCACGCCGGACGTCGGATCACCGTGCATGCGATCCATGTCGATGAGCGCGACGCGCAGCATCGCGAGCGACCGATCGAACACGGTGGGCTGACCATCCGCGAGGCCGTTGTCGGCCATGAATGGATCGCCGTCGAAGATCACGAGCGCGGGCTGCGCGCCGCCGACGTCCGCGTTGTTCGGATCGCTGATCGCGAGAAACTCCGAGTACCCGAGCGCGAGCGATGCGAGATCGAGCAAGCTCGAGCTCGGTGACGAGATCGCGTACGACGGCATCGGGAATCCGCTGCCGTCGTCGGACTCGGTCACCGCGATTTGCGGGAACCACTCGAGCGGCGCTTGGTAGTCGTATTGCTCCGCCGCGAGCGTCGATCCGAACCCGCCGAGCGTCGCGCCATCCTTCGTCGCGAGGTTCTCGATCCAATCCTCCGCGCGGTTCTCGATTTCTTCGATGAACATCTGCGCTTGGAAGCCCTCGATGTTGCTCGATCCGAGGAACGTGCCGGCCGCGGTCGCGTTGCCGTTGGCGTCGTCGCCGACGATTTGATTTCCGGGCACGCCGACGTTCGCCAAATCGCCGGCGTTCACGGACGCGACCGCCGCCTCGGTGGAGTCGTGCATGATCTGCAAATAGTTGAGGACCCACAGACCGTATTTCCACGCGCTCGCGCCGTCGGAGCCCGGCGTGATCGTCGGATTGATTTGCGTCGCGCGGTTCGGCAAGTGGAGCGTCGTCGCGTCGCACTCGTAGTCGGCGCACACGAGCGCGCCAGCGCCGCCACCGCCGGTCGTTCCCGGATCGTCATCGGAGCTGATCGCGCAAAGAAGGTCGATGGTGCTCGTCGGCGCGATCGTCGGATCGAAATCCTCGAAGACGTGCACGGTGGGCCAAATTCCCGGCCACCCGAGCGCCGTCGTCGACGGATCGCCTTTGCTGAAAGGGTTCGCGTTTCCCGGCTTTCGAATCCCGAGCAAGAGGCTCGGGTTGCTCGGATACGTTCCCGGCGTGAAGACGAAGAGGCCGGCGGCGTTGCTGCCCTGCGCGAAGTGTTGCATCAGCGTCGCGAGCTGCGACGTGGCTTGCGCTCCGTGCAGCGCGCTCGAGTTCACGATCGGTCCGTACACGAGCGACGTGCCCGCGCCCGACTCGAACGCCGTGTCGTTCATCGCTTGCTTCGAGTACTCGTACGATTCGACCGCCGTCGAGAACCCCGTGATGTCGATCCAAGGGCCTTGCGCGTTCGGCGAGTTGTCGTTGTAGAGATCGGTGTCGGGGTTGTCGCGGCTGTAGTCGGCGAGCACGCGCTCCATCGCTTCCGCGAACGGTTCGCCGGAGATCTGCATCTCGCCGGCGGCTAGAAAGTGTTCGCGCGTGACGAAGCGCGTGCTGTTCACGGTCGCAGTGATGGTGACCGTCGGCGGCGGTGGCGGCGCCTCGATGTTCACGTCGAACCCTGCGTCCGGCGTCGAAGCCGGCGGCGAGTTTCCACAAGCCGCAAAAGCGAGGAATGGAGCAAGACCAAACCCCAACTTGAAAACGACTTTCATCTTCAAGTTCATTTACCGACTCTTCATGAGCTTTGCAAAAAGAAAATGTTGGTAGCGTCGTGGGTTGGTTGAGAGGAGGTCTTCGATGAATCGAACGTTGAAAGCATTTGCGGTCGTCGCGGCGAGCGCGGTCGCGGTTTGCACGCACAATCACGTCGCGCAGGCTCAGGGACCTGCCGCTTGTTACAACCAAGGGCACATGATGGCGGCGCTGAACCACCTGCGGAACGCGCGCTCGTGGCTCGCCCGCTCGGAGCACAACAAAGGCGGTTGGCGCGAGAACGCGATTCGCTCGACCGACGCGGCTCTTCACGAAACCGAGCGCGGCTGCGCGTTCGCGGACACCCACTGAAAGGAGAACGACGATGAAACGAATTCACATCATCGCGGCGTGTTCTGCTTTCGTCGCGCTCGCGGGCGCAGCGGTCGGTTGCGCGGTCGCCGTTACACCCGCGGGCGGCGCGTGCGGGAACCAACCGAACATGGCCAACGCGCTCGCAGAGCTTCGCGCGGCGCGCGCCGAGCTCGATCTCGCCGAGCACGACAAAGGCGGCTGGCGCGCGGGCGCGCGTCAACAGACCGAGGACGCGATCCGCGAGACGGTTCGCGGCTGTCAGTTCGCCAACGGCAACTGAGTTGAAACGTTAGCTTCGATCACGGCGCGTCGCAGAAATCGGAGAAATACTCGACCTCGAGCACCCCGAGGACGGCGGAGCGCGCGCCGTGATCGTAGCTTGCGTAGAGCGCGAGCTCGGCGTCGCGGTACGCGGGCCACGCCGCGTTTGCGTCGTTGATCGCGGTGAGCACGTCGCCTTCGGCGTTCGATCTCGCGCTGTCGAGCGCACGCTTCGCGTTGCGTTCGGCCTGCGCGAGATCGATCGCCAGCGGGATCGAACCATCGTCGAAGAGCTTTGCGAGGCGCGCGCGGCGACGCTTGAGCATCGCGACGATGACGCTTCGCATCGCGGGGTCGCGCATCGTGCCGCCCTCGTAGCGCATGTACGCGATCGAGCCGACCTTCGTCGCGTACGCATCGTGCGCCTTCGTCGCGCTCGCGAAGAGCGCGGCGCGATCGGGTGGAAGCTTTCGTTTCACCCGCTTCAGCCATAGGTCCTCGTTCGCGGCGTGCTCCGCGAGGCACGCGGACGACGCGAGGGTCGTCATGGCGAACGCGTCGCACGACTTGTACGGCGCGGTTGCGCCGTCGACGTGCGCGAGGATCTCCGCGACCGACGCGTCCGCGAAGCAACCCGCGAAGAGCGACTTCGCGCGCGCGCGATCCGCGGGGCCTCCCGCGCCGTCCGCGAGCGACGCGGCGAGCTCGAGGCGTTCGAGCGACGGCGAGCCGCCGTCGCACGGCTGCGCTTGGACGACGCGTTCGAGGCACGCGCGCGCCTTCGCCGCGTCGGGCGTCACGCCGTCCCCGACGAACGCGGCGCACGGAAACTCTTTCGACACGGGCTCGTCGTCGATCGCGACTGGAGCGGGCGCGGCGTCCGTCGTCGCGCTCGCGATCGTGACGTTCGGTGTTTCTGCCTGCCGACAACTGAAGATGACGATCGCGATCGTGAGCCGATGAAACCGCATGGCGAGGTTCCTATGCTAATGGAACGCGCGAATCATGACGGTGCTTCAAGTCGGCGACGTCCGCTTCGGCTACGGCGGCGACGTGCTCTTCGAGAACGTGACGTTCACGCTCGCGATCGGCGAGCGCGCTGCGCTCGTCGCGCCCAACGGCGCCGGGAAATCGACCCTCCTTCGCATCGTCGCTGGCGAGATCGAGCCGGACGCCGGCAGCGCGGTGATCAAGAAAGGGACGACCGTCGGATATTACCGGCAGTCCCACGAAATCGAGGCGCACGGCGACGTGCTCACGGCGCTCCTCTCGGGGTACGGCGAGGTTCTCGCGCTCCGCGAGAAGCTCGCCGAAGCGCAGCGCGACGTGGGGAGTGGCGATCCCGAGGCGCTCGCTCGGCTCGCGCGCGTGACCGACGAATACCAAGCGTCGGGTGGTGACGCGATCGAGCACGAGGTCGCCGCGATCGCGCACAAGCTCGGCTTCACCGACGCCGATCTCGCGCGGCCCGTCGAGTCGCTCTCGGGCGGCGAGCGCGGTCGGCTCCGGCTCGGCGTCGTGCTTGCACAGAAACCAGAGCTTCTACTGCTCGACGAACCCACGAATCACCTCGATCTCGACACGATCGATTGGCTGGAGTCGTACCTGCGCTCGTACCGCGGCGCCGTGCTCGTCGTGTCGCACGATCGTGCGTTCCTCGACGACGCCTGCGATCGCACGTTCGAGCTCGGACGCAAGGGCTTGCGCATCTATCCGCTCCGCTACAGCGACTACGCCGTCGCGCGCGAAGAGGACCTCGCGCGCGAGCGCGCGCTGCTCGAGCGCCAAGAGGCGTTCATCGACAAAACCGAAGACTTCATCCGCAAGAACATCGCCGGACAAAAGACGAAGCAGGCGCAGTCGCGGCGCAAGATGCTCGAGAAGCTCGATCGGCTCGATCGGCCCGAGGACGTGTGGCGCGTCGCGGAGAAGATGAGCGTGCGCTTCGCGCCGGCGGCGCGCACCGGCGACATCGTGCTCGATTGCAAGGGTCTCGGCGCGTCGCGCGGCGGGCGCACGCTGTTCGACGGCGTCGACATCTTGATCCGGCGCGGCGAGCGCATCGGAGTCGTCGGTCCGAACGGCGCGGGGAAGACGACGCTCCTCAAGATCATCGCCGCGCGCGGCGACGCCTCCGATCGCGGCTCGGTCAAGCGCGGAACGAATCTGCAGGAAGGCTACTTCGATCAGCACCTCGGCGAAGTGAACCCCTCGAACACCGCCGTCGAAGAGGTGCGCTCGATTCGCGGCGACTTCACCGTCGAGAAAGCGCGCGAGTACCTCGCGCGGTTCCGTTTCTGGGGCGACGATCCGCTGCGCGTCGTCTCGGGTTACTCGGGCGGCGAGCGTTCGCGCCTCGCGCTCGCGAAGCTCCTCCTCGAGCCGCGGAATCTATTGTTTCTGGACGAGCCGACGAACCACCTCGACATCCCGGCGTCGGAGATCCTCGAAGAGGCGCTCACGACGTTCGAGGGCACCGTCGTCTTCGTCTCGCACGATCGAAGGTTCCTCGAAACCGTCGCGACGCGCGTCGTGTCCGTGCGCGACGGGCGCGTCGAGATCTACAACGGCGGCTTCCGCGATTACGTGCAAGATGCACGCAAAAAGAGCGAGGAATCCGCGGAAAAACCGCAGAAAAAATCGCAGCCGCCGCCGAAGGACGCGAAGAAGGACGAGGCGCGCGCGACGTTCGAGGCGAACAAGGCGCGCGCGCGGGAAGAAGAGAAGAGGAAGCGGCGCATCGCGGAATTGGAGAGCTCGATCGCGGTCGCGGAGACCGAGCTCGGAATCATGCGCGAGAAGCTCAAGAAGGATCCCGGCGGAGATTGGACGCGGCTCGCCGAGCTCGCCGAGCGCGAGCAAGAGCTATCGCGTAAAGTCGAGACGATGATGACCGAATGGGCGAAGCTGCAGGAGGCGTCGTGAACCGTGCACGTTGGCGCCGAGCGGCGCGCGCGTTTCTTGTCGTGCTCGCGGCGCTCTTCGCGCTCGCGCTGACGGGATGCAAGAAGAAGGCGCCCACGACGGTCGGCCCCGACAATGCGCCGTTCGTCGTGAAGGACTCGAGCGAAGGTTTGCTGTTCACGTGGATCGACGACAAGGGCGAGTTCCACGTCGAGCAAAAAGTCGCCGACGTGCCGATGATGGGTCGCGACGCGGTGCGCGTCGTCGATCCGAACAGCGACGACGGCACGCACGCGGACAAAGTGTACGTCGCGGATTTGCGGCAAGCGCACCCCGACGGGACGTACGGCGTGTCCGTGATGACGAAGCACGATTTCGAGAACATCGCGGAGGCGCGGCGCGAGCAGAAGGGACCGACGCTCGCGACCGCGGCTTCGGCTGCGGCGTCCGCCGAGGTGCGCGCGGATCAACAAGGCGGCGGAAACGGAAGCGCCGCGCAGACGACGGTGATCATCTACGGCGCGGAGTGGTGTGGCGCGTGTCACGAAGCCGCAGCGTATCTTCGCAAGAAGGGGATCCCGTTCGTCGAGAAGGACATCGAAAAAGATCCGCAAGCCGCGCACGAGATGCAGAGCAAGCTGCGCATGAACGGCATTCGCACCGGATCGATTCCGGTGATCGACGTGCGCGGGAAGGTGATGGTCGGGTTCAGCGCGGGATCGATCGACGAAGCGCTCGGCCACGCGACGTAGCGCCGCGGCGCGCGTTCACTCGAACCGATAGAGCGCGCCGTCTCTTTGCGAGCCAGCGTAGAGCTCGTTTTCGTACACGGCGAGCGGCGCGGCGCAGAAGAAATCGTCGGCCGCGAAGATCTTCTTCGTCTCGCCGCCGTCGGGCCACGTCGCGATCGGCGTGAGCTTGTCTCCATCGAGCGCGAAGAGCGCGTGCTCCGCGAGCACGACGAGCCCGTCGCGAAAGCGCGTGACGTCCGTCGGTCGTCCCGCGCTCGCGGGCACGTCGATCGTCGTCCACGATTTTCCGTCGCGCGTCGTCCGCAGCTTTCCGCTGCCGTCTTTGTCGATCGTGATCCAATAGAGCGCGCCGGAGTCGGCGTACCAGCGGAGCGTCTCGGCGCCGCCGTCGTCCGTCACGCGTCGCCCTTCGAGCTTGTCGCCGTCGAACACGACGAAATCGTTTTGTTCGCGCGGATAGAATTCCTGGATGCCCGCGTAGAGCAAGTCGCGAAAGCGGACCATGAACGTGAGGCGCCACACGTCGCTCGTCGCGTGATCGGGATACCCCACGACGTACCGAAAGCGCTTCTTCTCCTCGTCGTACACGTTGAGCGCGCCGGGCGACGAGTCGCGCCATGCGCGTTCGGTCGGCGGCACCGAGCCCGTCGACGCCCACACCTTTCCGCGAAACGAGATCACGTCGAGATCGTGGTACGCGCGCGGCACGACGATCGCGGTGCTCGGCGGACGGTAGTGCACCTTGCGCGCGCGCTCTTCGTCTTTGTCCTTCGGAGCGTTCGTCGCTTTCGCGAACGCGCCGCGCTCGTCGGAGACGAACACGTAGCCTTCCGTGCCTTGATCGAGGATGCCGAAACCGTCGTATGGCGGGTCGGCGTCGGCGACCCAGAGCTTGCCGAGAAACGAGTGCACGCGGATGAAACCTTGGCCGGCGCCGCCGCCGCCGGTGGGCTCGCCGGGGCGATTCCAATCGAACGCGATCGAGAATCGATTCGTCGCGTGATCGTATTTGGTGATCGTGGCGCCGTCGATGCCGAGCGGTTGATACGCGTGCGCGGCGTAGAGCGCGCCGTCGAACACGGTGAGATCGCAGATGCGCGAGAGGCTCAACCACGTGCGACCGACGCGAACGAATTTTCCGTCGGTGGGGCGCGCGCCGTGACCGGTGTCGACGGGATCGTCGTCGCCGTCGGGATCGATTTGTTTCGGCGCGGCGTCGGCGATCCTCGCGACGATCGACGCGGACGGCGCGGCGGAGGCCGACGCGCTCGCCGAGATCGGCGCGGGCACGGCGCGTTGATCGCAAGCGAAAAAGAGGAGCGTGAAAACGACGAGTCGAGCGCGCACGTGGGATCGTCGCTCGGCGGGCGCGAAGTGTGACACCGTTCGCGCGCGCCCGATCACGTCACCCCTTTCGGCGAATGACGCGCTCGTAGATTTCACGGCGGGACCTGCCGCTCCAAGCCGCGAGACGCTCCGCGATCGTCTTCGCGTGCGCGCCCGTCGCGAGCTCGGCGTCGATGCGGGCGTCGATCGCGGCGTCGTCGATCGCATCTTCGCGCGCGGCAGGCTCCCACGCGCCGAGCACGATCGTGATCTCACCGCGCCACGCGTCGCGCGTCTCCGCGAGCTCCGCGAGCGTTCCGCGCGCGAGCTCTTCGTGCACCTTCGTGATTTCGCGCGCCACGCACGCGCGCCGCGTCGGCATCGCGTCGCTCAACTCGCGGAGCGTGTGCGCGGCGCGCTCGGGCGACTCGTACATCACGACGGGCTCGGGCGTCGACGCGACGAGCGCGATCGCGCGCGCGCGCGCCGTGCCATCGCGCGGAAGAAATCCGACGAATCGAAATCCAGCGTCTTCGGCGAGCCCGCTCGCGGTGAGCGCCGCGATCGCCGCGCTCGGTCCGGGAATCGGCACGACGCGCACGTCCGCCGCGATGGCCGCACGCACGATCTCGCCGCCCGGATCGCTCACGCTCGGCGTCCCCGCGTCCGTGACGAGCGCGACGCGCTCACCCGCGACCATCCGCTCGACGAGCTTTTCGCGCGCGCGCGCGCTCGAGTGCGCGTGGAGCGAGACGAGCGATTTTCCTTCGATGCCGTGCGCGGCGAGGAGCTTCGCGGTTTGCCGCGTGTCTTCCGCGGCGATCACGTCCGCTTCGCGCAACGTCTCGAGCGCGCGCAGCGTGATGTCTTTCAGATTTCCGATCGGCGTCGCGACGACGAAGAGCGAAGGCTCCCGGGCGCCCTCGCCCATGATGCGATGCTCGCTCACGCGAGCTCGGCCGCGTCGCCCATCTCTTCGCGCAAGAAATCACGCAAGCGGCTCGTCAAACGTTGCTCGAGCTGACGCACGCGCTCGCGCGAAATCCCGAATTTGTCGCCGAGCTCTTGCAGCGTGAGCGGCTCGTCGGACACCAAACGGTTGTCGAAGATCGCGAGCTCCTTGTCTTTGCCGACGAGCGTCTTGCGAAAATCCTCGAGCTTGTCCTTGAGGAGCGCTTGCAGCTCGCCGTCCGCCATGAGCGTCTCGGGGCCCTCCGCCGCCGACGGCATCATGTCGACCTTCGCGATCGCGCGTCCCTCCGAATCGCCGACGGGCGCGTCGAGCGACTTCTCGGTCGACGACAGGCGCTGATCCATTTCGGTCACGTCCGACTCGGGCACGTTGAGGCGCTTCGCGATCTCCGCGTCGGTGGGATCGATGCCCATCGCCTGCAGCTCCGCGCGCTTCTTCCGAAGGTTGAAGAACAACTTTCGTTGTGCCTGCGTGGTCCCGAGCTTCACGAGCCGCCAGTTGTTCAAGATGAACCGCAGGATGTACGCGCGAATCCACCAGGCGGCGTACGACGAGAGCTTCACGCCGCGATACGGATCGTAACGCTTCACGGCTTGCATCAAGCCGATGTTGCCCTCCTGAATGAGGTCCATGATGTTTTTGTAGGCGCGACGGTACTCGTACGCGATCTTCACGACGAGCCGGAGGTTCGCGGTGACGAGCTGCGCGGCGAGCACGGGGTCCTGCGTCTGGAGGAACTTCACGGCGAGATCGTGCGTTTGCTCCGCGGTCATCACGGGGTGGCGCTGGACCTCGCGCATGTACACGGCGAAGGGATCGAAGCGTGTGATCGCGCCGTCCGTTTTGTTTTCGCCAGCTGCAACTTGCGGCAAAGGACCGCTGTCGACCGCTTCCTCCACGACTTCGCCGTCGCCCGGCTCGGCCTCGCCTTCGCCTTCGCTTTCGCCTTCGTTGGCTTCCGTCGAGCCTTCGCCCTCTTCGTTCTCTTCCGACGCGCTCGTCTCTTCGGACTCGAGCGGGCGCGGCTCCGCCGGCGCCTTCTTTTTGCGCGGTGTCGTTTTCGCTCTAGGCGGCTTGCGCGGCACGGGTTCCGACCCTTTCTAGTTCACCGCATGCTAAGAAGCCAGAGCCAGGCTGCGCGGGATGACGCCGTTGAAACTCGAGCTGTCGGAAGCGGACTTCGACGCCTACGCACCAGAGCGCACGCGCGCGACGACGATGACCGCGCCGCGTGGCGCGCTGAAGCGCAAGCTCGAGGCGTGGATGCGCGAGATTCGCACGCGACTCGAAGAGGAGTCGTTCGAGGTGTCGGCGAGCGACGAGCACCCGAGCGCGCGCAACGGGCATCGCGTCGAGATGCAGTCGGCGTACCTTTTTCGCGCGAAAGACGCGCGCGCCGCGATGGAACACGCACTCGGCGCGCGCGCGCCGGCGGACGACGCGGACCACCCCGAGGCGGGCCACGCGCGCGTGGAGGTCCGCGTCGATGCGTCCTCGGCGTCGCTTTTTCTGTGGCTCGGCGGTGACGCCCAAATCGATCTCGAGCACGCCCACGCGATCCTCGCGCACCCGACGGAAGACGTGCTGGTCGCGTGGGAAGGATTGCCTGAAACTACAGTTGTCGATGCGCGCGCGAGCCTCTCGTCGCGCGGTCGCCACGCGATCGACCTTATGCCGCGCGACGCGTCCGCGATGGCCAAGCAGGCGATCGAGTCGGAGGTTCCACTGGTCATCGGCGTTCGCGTCGCGCGCGCCGAGGCGACCGAACCTCACGCGCTCGACGCATGGAGCGACGCCGCGGTCGCGTTGGGCAAGCTCCTCGCCGTGGTTCAATGGTCGCCCCAGTCCGCCGAGTACGTGGCCGCGCGCACCAGCGAGCGTCCCTCGCGTCGTGGAAAGCGTCACGCGCCGCCGAAGTCAGCACCGGTGCTCGAGGAACGTCCGCAGCCTGCCATGAAAGCGACCATCGATCGCGGCTCGCACGTCCGCGCGCTCGCGGGGCCGTTCGCGGGGCAAGCGGGCGTCGTCCAAGAGCTCGACGGCAAGGGCGGCGCGCGCGTGCTCTTCGGTTTGCTCGCCGCGCGCGTCGAGCTGCGCGATCTCGTCGTCAAAGGCAAAGAAAGAGGGCGACCACTGCTCGCGAGCTCGCATCGAAAGCCTACGAGCGGATGACCCCAGCGGCGCGCATCGACACTCTCGGCGGGCACTTCCGCCGGCACCTGCCGTCTTACGTACTCGGCGCGATCTTCCTCGCCGGGTTTCAGCTCGCGATGAACCGCGTGGATTGGTTCTCGAAGAACGCGCTCGACGCGGTCTTCGCGGGCGACGCGGCGTCCGCCGAGCGCACGGCGACGTTCATGCTCGGCCTCGCCGTGTTCGCGTTCTTCGCGCGCATCGCGAGCCGCTACTACGTCTTCAACGCGGGACGCGACGTCGAGTACGAGCTCCGGCGCGATCTCCTCGCGAAGCTCCACGAGCTCGGCAGCGCGTTCTACCGAAAGATGTCGGCGGGCGAGATCATGAGCCGAGCGACGAACGACCTCGGCCAAGTGCGCCTGCTCTTCGGCTTCGGCGTGCTCAACGTCGTCAACGTGATCTTCGCGTTCGCGAGCGCGCTGCAGGTCATGCTCGCGATCTCCGTCCGGCTCACGGGCGCCGCGCTCGTGATGGTGCCCATCGTCGTCGTGACGACGCGCGGATTCTCGCGCCAAATGTTTCTGCGCACGCGAAAGAACCAAGAGACGCTCGGCAAGCTCGCCGCGCTCGTTCAAGGAAATCTCGCAGGCGTGCGCGTCGTGAGGAGCTTCGCGCTCGAGGCGCGCGAGCTCGAACGATTCCGCGCGACGAACGCCGAGTACCTCGAAGCGTCGCTCTCGCTCGCGCGCCTCCGGGGCTCGATGCTCCCGACGCTCGGCGCGGCGAGCGCGGCCGGCGTGCTCCTCTTTTATTGGTACGGCGGTTTGCTCCTGCTTCGCGATCACGCGAGCGGCGGAATCACGAAGGGCGATTTCTTCGCGTTCAACTTGGCTCTCGCGCGCATGACGTGGCCGATCATCGCGCTCGGCTTCGCGTTCTCGATCTTGCAGCGCGGTCGCGCGTGCTTCGCGCGCCTGAAGGAAATCTTCGACACGGAGCCCGAGATTCACGACGCCGGGAAGACGCCGCCGCACGGCGCGGCGATCGAAGTGCGCGGCCTCTCGTTTGCGTACGGAAGGAACGACGTGCTGCGCGACGTGTCGTTCGACGTGCCCGCGGGGAAGTCGCTCGCGATCGTCGGACGAACCGGCTCCGGAAAATCGACGCTCGCGCAGCTCCTCGTGCGTCTTCTTCCTACGCCGCCGAAGTCGGTGTTCGTCGGCGACGTCGACGTGTGCGAGATGCCGCTCGGCGCTCTTCGGCACACGCTCGGCTTCGCACAACAAGACGCGTTCCTCTTCTCGACCACCGTCTCGCGCAACATCGGATTCTCGATGGACGATCCTGACGCGCCCGAATCGCTCGAAAAAATTCGCGACGCAGCGCGCGAAGCGCAAGTGCTGCAAGAAGCGCTGGAGCTCCCCGAGCAATTCGACACGGTCGTCGGCGAGCGCGGCGTGCAGCTGTCCGGCGGTCAACGTCAGCGCATCGCGCTCGCGCGCGCGCTCGCGTGGGAGCCGCCGATTCTGCTGCTCGACGATCCGATGAGCGCGGTCGACGCGAAGACCGAAGCCGCGATCCTCGAAGCGCTCGAGCGACAAGCCCAGCGACGCACGCTGCTCCTCATCACGCACCGCGTGGCCGCGGCGGCCCAGTGCGATCGCATCGTCGTGCTCGACGAAGGGCGCATCGTCGCGCGCGGCACGCACGACGAGCTCGTTCGCGGAGGCGGGCTCTATGCGACGTTCGCGGAGGAGCAACGCGCCGCACGCGAGCTCGAAGAGCTCGAACAAACCGGAGCGGCCGAATGACGGCGCGCACGACGAACGCGCCGAACGCGAGAGGCGCGACCGAAGCGCGCCTCCGCGCGTTCCACGAAGAAGACGCGCTCGGCAAAGCGTACGACGCGCGTCTCTTGCGGCGGCTGTGGCCGTTCGTGAAGCCGCACGCGCGTCACCTCGTCGTGTCGCTCGTCGTGCTCCTCGTCGTCGGCGGGCTCAACCTCGTGCGCCCGCTCGTGATGGGCGCCATCGTGCACCACGCCGCCGATCACGATCGCGAAGGACTTCTCCGCGACGGATTGCTCCTCACCGGTCTCGTCTTCTTCGCGCAGCTCCTCGGCTTCGTTCAGCTCTATCAAATGCAAATCGCGGGCGCGCGCGCGATGGCGGATCTGCGCGAAGCGGTGTTCCGATATCTGCAGAGCCTCACGCTGCGCTTCTTCGATCGCACGCCCGTCGGCCGCCTCGTGACCCGCGCGACGAACGACGTCGACGCGCTCGGCGAGCTCTTCGCGCAAGGCGTCGCGAACGCGTTCGGCGACGTCGTGGCGCTGACCGGTTACGTCGTCGCGATGACGTTGCTCGACTGGCAGATGGCGCTCATCGCGTTTGCGGCGCTGCCGATCGTGCTCGTCATCGTGACGTTCGTGCGCAAGCGTTCGCGCAAAGCGTACCGCGACATCCGCACGAAGACGGCGCGCCTCAACGCGTTCCTCGGCGAGCAAGTGAACGGCGTGTCCGTCGTGCAGGCGTACGGCCGCGAGCACGCCGCGCAGCTCGAGTTCGACGAAATCAACGAGGCGTACCGCGACGCGAACAAGCGCTCGATCTATTACGAGGCCGTGCTCGACGCGGCGATCGAAATGGTCGCGACGCTCTGCATCGCGAGCGTGCTTCTGTGGGTCGCGTTCCACCGCGCGCACATCGGTCACGCCATCGGCAGCTCCGGCGCTGGCGCGCCGATGGACGCGGCCGGTGCCTTCGCGCTCGTCGTCACGTTCACCGGCTACATCAAACAATTCTTCGAGCCGATCAGCTTGCTCTCGCAGCGCTACACGATCCTGCAGAGCGCGATGGCGGGCGCGGAGCGCATCTTCCAGCTGCTCGACACCGGCGACGTGGAGCTCGACGTGGACGCGAAGGCGTGCGCGCCGGATCGATCGAACGAAGCGCTCTCGCTCGACGCGGTGACGTTCGAGTACAAACCGGGCGTGCCCGTGCTTCGCGACGTGACGATCGTCGCGCGCGCCGGCGAGAAGATCGCGCTCGTCGGCGCGACGGGCTCGGGCAAGACGACCATCGCGAGCCTCTTTCTTCGCCTCTACGAGGTCACGAAGGGCGCCGTGCGCGTGGGCGGGCGCGACGTTCGGCGTTTCGATCGCGTCGCGCTGCGCGAACAGTTCGCCGTCGTCCCTCAAGACGTCTTCTTGTTCTCGGGCACCCTCCTCACGAACGTCGCGATGGCGGACGCGAAGCCCGATCGCGCGCGCGCGCTCGCCGCGCTCGAACGCGTGGGCGCCGCCTCGCTCTTCGCGCGCCGCGCGGGCGCGGAAGCCGGCGGCGCGAACGACGGATGGATCGACGCGCCGGTCGACGAGCGCGGATCGAATTTCAGCGCGGGCGAGCGTCAGCTCATCGCGTTCGCTCGCGCGCTCTACCGCGACGCGCCTTACGTCATCCTCGACGAAGCCACCGCGAGCGTCGACTCGGACACCGAAGCGCGCTTGCAAAAAGCGCTCGAAGCGGTGCTCGAGAGGCGGACCGCGGTGATCATCGCGCACCGACTCTCGACGATCAAAGCCGCCGATCGGATCGTCGTGCTGCACAAAGGCGCGGTGGTCGAGCAGGGCACGCACGACGAGCTCCTCGCCCGCGGCGGCTTCTACGCGAAGCTCCACCGACTCCAGTTCACGCAAAAACCTCCGCCGGTGGCGCCGACGACGAGCGCGACGGGCTAGGCGCCTAGGTCCCGCGAGACGGGCTCGCGCTCGCCGCGAGGTTCGCGTGCGGATCGCGGTGGTGCTGGTGCGGCCACGACCACGGGAGCGTGCGCGACGAGATCATCACGAGCTGGACGAACGCGACCGCGAAGATCGACGTCGCGACCCACCTGCGGCTCGCGCTCACGCGCTCGACTCCATACGCCGCGGCGATCGCGACGAACGGCACGAGCGACTCGTAGTAACGCGCGCTGCCGAGCGCGCCTTTGCAGAGCCACGCGCCCTGCAAGAAGAGGTAGATGCCGAGCGGGAGGACCCAGCTCGCGCGCCACGCGCGCCGCACGCCCGCGAAGAAGAGCAGCGCGATGATCCATCCGAAGACGAAGAGCGGTTGCTCGAGCGAGAACCACGTCGGCCCTCGTTGGAAGGTCTCGCGCTGCACGTGCGTGTAGCGATAGAGCTCGCGCAAGAACCCGAACCACTGACCGTCGCTGAGCTTGTGCGCGAGGAGCCACGCGCCGATCGCGATCATGGGCGGCGCGTAGACGCTCGCGGGGAATCGAAGCGACGGGCGGCGCGACAAACGGCACGCGACGACGAGCGCGACAGCGCCCCACGCTTCGTAGCGCACGAGCGACGCGATCGCGAGGAGCCCACCCGCGACCCAAAATCGCCGCGCGTCGATCGCGTGGACCGCGCCGAGCACGAGGAGCACGAAGAGCGTCTCTTGTTGCGCGGACGTACCCAGCAGGTTCACGAGGGGCGACACCGCGCAGAAGAACGCCGCCATGAGCGCGACGGATCGCGACGCGCGCGCGCGCCGCGCGTACCGAAGCACCGCGAGCGGAACGGTCGCCGCGAGCACGCAATTGACCATGCGGATCGCGTCGCTCGAAAATCCGACCGCCTCGAGCGCCGCCAGCACGAAATGATACGCGGGCAGGTACACCCAGTGGATCGACACGTTGAACGGGTGCGCGAGGAGCGCGCGAGCGATCCCGAGGTGCCCCTTCGCGTCCGTGTCAGGATCCGGATAATGCCGGATGATCCAGAGCCGCCACGCGACGGTCGCAACGATGAGCATCACGAGCGCAACGCGCGCCGTTTTGATCCGTTCCACTCGCACTTGTGCGTCTCTTACCACGCGCGCGGTCATTTTCGCGAGAGCGCGTAGAGAATGTAGCCCAGGGGGATGCGCACCTTGCCGAGCAAGGCGAAACCATAGTTTCCGTCGAACGCGCTGGGACGAACCTCGTCGTAGCCGCGCACCTGAGCTTCGATCCCGAAGATGCTGAAGCCCACCGACGCGAGCCCGCCGAAATTTCCGCGACCATCGACGAGCGCACCGAGCTGGAACCATCCGCCCGACGCGACGTGCGTGAGCTCGAACTGCACGCCGTACGTCGCCATCGAGAGGTTGTTGATCTCGAACGTCGCGCCGAACGAGGTCGTCACGGGCCACCCCGCGAACATCACGCCCGCGCGCACGCGACCGAAGCCGACGCCGCTGTCACGATTCCCCCAAAAGGCTCCCCCGCCGCCCTCGAAGTTGAGATCGAGCATCGTCGCGCGGTAATAGCCGCTGAGCGGTCCGCTGTAGCGCACGCGCGGGGCGCGCGTGTCGTTCGTCGTCGTGTCGTGCGCGCGCGCCGTGCCCGACGCGAGCGCGATCGCGAGCGCGATCCACGCGCGCGACCTCACTGCGCGGCCTTCGCGGATCCGTGCGCGATCTGAATCAGGATCTTGCCCGCCGGCACGCTCTTCACGTTCTTGCCGTCGATCGCCTTCGCGACGCACGCGCTCGCGGCGTCCATCGTCGGCGTTTGCGGCGCGGCGATCGCGCCGTCCTTCACGGTCGCCGTGACCTGCGCGGTGTCTTGAATCGTGCACCCGCGTTGCACGCCGGCGAGCGCGCTCGCGAGCTCCGGCACGGCCGACGCGGGGATCTCGTGACCCTTCTCCGGCGCCACCGCGACCATCAAATTCGCGCCCGAGAGCTCGATACCGACCGGCTCGCCGAACTCCGCGCCGCCTCCGCTCGCCTTCGTGCAAGCGGCGATCGCGAGGCACATCCAAATCCATTTCGTCATCGAAAAAAGAAAAAAGGCCGAGGGAGGCGTCGCCCCCTCAGCCTCTCCTCACGCAAAGTTCCGAATCAGGGCGAGTCGGCGCTTTGGCAGTTCGCGACGCCCGCGTCGGTCACCTTGCAAACGAACACCTTGCGGAGCGCGCCGAACAAGAAGCTGTCGTTGCGGATGATGACGACCTTGCCGTCCGTCGTGGTGGCGACGGCGCCGTAGCTGCATCCAACGAGCGGCGCGGCGGTTGCGATCGCCAGAACGAGACCAAGAGCTTTCTTCATTATCGAATCCTCCATTCGAGACGAACTGCGTTTGCGATGCGGCGCGAACCGCGTGGTTCAAGTGTCGGCCATGCTCATCGCTCAGGGGCGCACCCGTCAAGTGCAAACGACTCATCCGAAAGGTTCGGCGAGATCGCGCTTGAAAACCGCGATCGCCGCGAAAAGCTCGGCGATCGCGGCACGCAAGTCGTCGGGCAACGTGTCTTGCACGCGATCGAGGCGCTCGCCCTCGCTCTCGGCGCGCGCGAAAACCCACTCCGCCGCGGCGAGGCGATCGCGCAGCTTCGACCAGTCCGGCGAGAGCGCGTTGAGCTCGCGCGCGAGCTCGGTGAGCGTTTCGGTGACGTCCGCCGTCCACATGTGCACGCTCGCGAGGTACGGCTCGACGAGCCCGCCGGGCGCGAAGAGCTCACGGTGCTCGGCGCTCAGCACGAAGCCGCACGTCGCGCGGAGCGCGTTCGAGAGCATCGCGAGCGCGCCCACGCGCTTTCGGAGCGAAACCTCCGCCGCGTGCGCGGACGGGTCCACCGAGTCGAACGCCTCGCACACGATCTCGAGCCGCGTCACCGAAGCCGCGAGCGCTTCGTCTTCTTCGCGCACGTGATCCTCGAGCGACCTCTCGTGCGGCAGCGCGCCGACGAACGAGTCGTGACGAACGTGCTCTTCGGGTTGCCATGCGTTCGATTCGAGATCGGTTTGAATGTCCTCGTCGTCGAGCGCAAAGAGGATCTCCTCCACGCTCTCGCAGACGCTCACGACGGCATCGGGATCGAGTTTGGCGGCGAGCTTCATGGTTTGGTGGTACGTGCGCGCGCGGGGACCTGCAGATAAATGGGCATAAAATGCCTGCCGCGGACACGCGTTTTGGCAGGTACGTGGAACGTTTTCGATGGAGGCGGTAAAGAAGCTCTGGTGACCGAGATGCGAGTCCTCAAGCCGCGCCGCGCGGCGCCCGAAGGCGTCGTCCGCCCGACGCGCGCGGAGATCAATTTGGAGGCGCTCCGCTGGAACTTGCATTCTGCAAAGAAACGCGCGGGCGCGGCGAAGGTGTGGGCCGTGCTCAAAGCGGACGCGTACGGTCACGGCGCGCCCGCGGTCGCGCGCACGCTCGAGCGCGCGGGCGCCGACGGGTTCTGCGTCGCGCTCCTCGAAGAGGGCATCGAGCTCCGCGAAGCGGGGATCGTCGCGCCCGTCCTCGTGATGGGCGGCTATTACCCGGGCGCACACGCCGAGGTCATCGCGCGCAAGCTCACGCCCGTCGTCTACGACGTATCGCAGATCGAAGCTTTCGCGCGCCTCGCACGGAGCGGCGACGCGCAGAAACCGATCGCCGTGCACCTCAAGGTCGACACCGGCATGGCGCGCCTCGGCGTCACGATGCACGCGCTTCCGGACCTCGCGAAGTCCCTCGGTGATTTTCCCGAAGTCGAAGTCGCCGGCTTGATGACGCACCTCGCGTGCGCCGAGAGCGGTCCCGAAGCGACGACCGAGCAGATGACGCTCTTCGACGAAGCCACGGCGCTCCTCGCGAAGCACGGCATTCGCCCGCCGATTCGTCACGCCGCGAACAGCGCGGCGCTCGCGTCGTCGCCGTCGTCGATTTTGGACGCGGTGCGCCCGGGCATCGCGATCTTCGGCGCGGGCGGCGCGCCGGATCTCAAGCTCGTGATGCGCGTGCGCACCGAAATCGTGTCGCTGCGCGATCTGCCGAAGGGCGCGCCGGTCGGGTACGGCGCGACGTTCCGCACGACGCGCCCGTCGCGCATCGCGACCATCCCGATGGGTTACGCCGACGGACTCTCTCGCGCCCTCTCCAACGCGGGCCACGTGCTCGTGCGCGGAAAGCGCGCGCCGATCGTCGGCGCGGTCTCCATGGACATGACGATGATCGACGTCACGGATTTCCCTGGCGTGTCGCTCCGCGACGAAGCCGTCGTGCTCGGCGCGCAGGAGGGCCCGCTCGGCAAAGACGCGATCGACGCGGACGAAATCGCGCGCGCGATCGGGACCATCCCGTGGGAGGTCCTCACGGCGGTCTCGCGGCGCGTCCCGCGCTTTTACCGCGAGCCCTGAAACAAGAGTTTCTCCATGGCGGCAACCACGAAACCCGAAGGCGCGGACGACGACGGCGCGCGCACGTCGGTGTGGCTCGCGGTGCTCTCGCCGCTCATCGACCTTCTCGACGACATCGGCGGCACCGTGTCGCTCGGCGCGCGCACGGTCGCGTGGGCGCTGCGTCCGCCGCTTCGACTCGTGCAGCTCGTCGCCGCGCTGGATTTCGTCGGCGCGGGCTCGACGTTCATCGTCGCGCTCGTCGGGATGTTCACCGGCATGGCGTTCACCGTGAGCACGATCGTCGGGTTTCGCCAGTTCTCTGCCGAGAACATGGTCGGCGGTGTCGTCGCGCTGGCCCTCGCGCGCGAGCTCGCTCCCGTGCTCGCCGCGGTCGTCCTCACGGCGCGCGCTGGCTCGACGATGGCCAGCGAGCTCGGCAACATGCGCGTCACCGAGCAAATCGACGCGATCACGACGATGGGGGTGAGCCCCGTGCAATACCTCGTCGTTCCGCGCGTGCTCGCGAGCATCCTCGTCGCGCCGATGCTCGCGATCGTGTTTTGGCTCTCGGGCATGTTCGGCGCGTGGATCGTCGGCGTCGTGTGGCAGGGGATCGATCCGGGTCTCTTCGTCGATCGCGTGCGGCAGTTCCTCGAGTGGCGCGACGCGCGCATGTGCATCGTGAAGGCGCTCGTGTTCGGTGGGCTCGTGAGCACGATCTGCTGCAAGAAAGGGTTCTATGCATCGGGTGGCGCGCGTGGCGTCGGCGAAGCCACGGCGAAGGCGGTCGTCGCGAGCATCGTCGTGATCTTCTGCGCGGACTACGTGCTGACGACGTTGATGACCGACATCTAGCCGTGACTACGGCCGTTCGAATCGCGCGACGATGCAACTGATGTTGTCGGGCCCGCCGCGCGCGTTGGCGAGCGCGACGAGCGCGGCGCACGCGTCGCGCGGCGTGCGCTTCTCGACGAGCGTCTGCGCGATGGCCGCGTCGTCGACTGGACCGAACAGCCCGTCCGAGCAGAGGATGAGCACGTCGCCGGACGCGATCGGCACGCGCGTCAGCGCGACGTCGACGCTCGGCCGCGCGCCCACGGCTTGGAGGATGACGTTGTTTCCGATCGCGACGGGCGACTCCGCGCGCTCGGCGAGAAGCGCCGCGAGCGTCTGATCGCGCGTGAGCTGGAGGAGCGCGCCGCGACGAAAGAGATAGGCGCGCGAGTCGCCGACTTGGCCGACGACGATCTCCGAATCGCCGAGCGCAGCGACGGTCGCCGTCGTCCCCATGCGCGCGAGAGCGGGATTTCGGCGCGCTTCGGCGAAGACGACGGACGACGCGTGCTCGATCGCCGAACGCACCGCGGTCGTGAGGACATCACCGGTCGCTCCTTGCATGACGAGCATCGACCCGAGGATTGCCTCGACCGCCATGCGGCTCGCGACTTCGCCTCCCGCCTCACCGCCCATCCCGTCGCACACGGCTGCGAGCCAATCACCTGGCGCGGCGCTCGTGGTCGCGTCGGTGCCGGCGCCGAGCGCGACGCCGCTCGCGAGCTCGCAGACGATCACGCGGTCCTCGTTGCCGTCGCGCACGCGACCGACGTGGCTGGCCGAGGCGACCTCGACACGAAATGGGAGAGGGGTGGAGAGGGGAGAGGGGACAACCTTCATGAAACTCAAGTTGCGACTAGAAACTAAAGTTGTCAACTCGTGGGCGCGTGGTGGTTTTTGCCGCGGAGGGCGGCTAGCTTTCGATCGATGAGCGCGAAGGAGAGCGACTGGCAAGCGAGGCTCGTCTCCGCGATGGAGGCGCGCGGCTTCAGCGGCGGCGAGCTCGCGCGGCGCACGGGCTTCACCGCGCAGTACGTCAACTCGCTCAAGAACGGCGAGCGCGGCTCGCGCCTGCCGCTCGACACCGCGCGAAAGCTCGCGCACGCGCTCGCCGTGAGCGTCGATTGGCTCACGCGCGGCGAAGGCCCGCGCGAGAGGCTGAGCGACGTCTACCCCGTGGCCGCGGTCGCCGAGCCCGCTCCGCAGACCGATCGCTTTGCCGGACGCGCGGAGGCGATCGCGCTCCTCGCGCGCATCACGCCGCCCGAAGTGATCGACGCGTTGCGCGCCGTGGTCCCCAATCCCGAAGGCTTCGATCCCGGACGCGAGTGGTGGCTGTCGTACGCGAAGGATCTCGCGCGCGACTTCCGCCGCATCCAAGAGGACCACGATTTCTCTCCCGACGCGGCGAAGAAGGCGCCGCGCAGCGAGTTCTCGTTGAAGAAAGCGCGTCGCTTGACGTGATTACTGAGCGGACATGACGACGCTGTTGAGCGTCGTGATGTTCGCGCCGGCCGGATAGCCGTAGCTCACCCAGCGCGTGAAGCGCGGATCGTCTTCGATGTCTTGCTCGAGCGTCGCGCCGCTTCCCCATCCCCACACGGTCATCGCGAATTTCGGCGTGCCCGTCGCCGCGTCGCCGCCGAACGACGCGTTGATCACGTGCACGCCGTTGTTGCAATTGCCGACGCCTTGGAAATTCCCGGTCGACAAGTCCACGCGCGTGAATTGGTACGTGCCGCTCGATCCGACGTCGGTCCAACCGGTGAGCGTGCCTGCGCAGTCGAGCGTCACGTCCGGAAATCCGAAGGTCGGATCGTTTTCGCGGATCACGACGAGGTTCGTCTCCGGGTACGTCGGATCGGTGAAGAACGTGTAGCTCGAGAGGTACTGCGCGGGCGTGAGCATGTTGATGAACTCGGGATCTCCCGCGCCGTCGTAGGGATCGCCGCCCGTCATGTACTGCGCCATGTAGAACGGGTGCGAAGAATCTTGGCTGCGGATGACGAACGGCTCGTTCGGCGTGAACTCCACCATTTGTCCGGCGTCGATCGTCGCGGGCGCGCCGGGCGGGACGTCGGGCTCGTACGAGAGCTGCGTTCCGTCGACCACGCCGACGACGCGGTACGGCGAGTACTCTTCGATCTCCGTGTCGCGCGATCGATAACGAACGGCGACGTACTCGCTTCCGAGCGCCTGAATCGGCGGGAGCATCTGGTGCGCGCTGTCGGCGCGCACGCGATCGAGCGGAACGTCCATCAGCGTGGATCCGCCGACGACCGCGATCGGCGCGCTCGCTTGAATCGCGCTGCCCGTGAGCGGGTTCGGTTGCGTGAACTGGATGTACTCGCCTTTGTTCACCGTGTACGTGCCCGACGTGCCCGCGCTGATCGCGGCGAGCCCACCGCCCGCGACGATGTCGACGACGGGCTTGATCGTGACGGTCGTGTTGTCGGCTTGTCCGAGGATCATCATCGTCGGGCCTGCGCGATCTTCGGTGAAGCTCGTCGGCGCGTCGTACGCGTTCACCGCGACGTAGTTCGTTCCCCACACGTTCACCGGCAAGAGCAGGCTCGATCCGGTGACGCGCGCGCGGCCCGCGCCGAACGGGAGCATCGAGTACGCGACGACGGGCACGTTGGTCTTGATGTGGAACGACGACGCGCGCCCCGTTCCGTGCAGCGACGCGTCGCCGTTGATCGCGGGCGTCACGCCCGTCGGACAATTCGCGAGCACGCGCGGATCGGTCGAGTTCGGATCTTGCGACGCGTTCGGATCGCGCGACAAGAAGAGCACCGCGATCTGATTCTGCGGGAGCCCTGCGTTCGGATCGTACGGGTTGTAGACGACGTTGGTGCCGAACCCGCTCGGGATGCGCGTGAACTGATCGATCGGGAGCACCGTGCCGTTCATGTCGACTTGGATCTTCGCGGCCTCGCCGGTCTTCCACTGGTTGACGATGAAAATCGCGTAGCAGACGCCGGCGGCTTCGGGCGTCATGTCCATCTCCGCCATGTAGAACTCGCACCCGTTCGACGTGTTCTGGCCGAGCGTGTCGACGCACGGGTTCACGCACTGACCGTTTTCGCACTGCTCGAGCGAGCTGCACTCGAACACGCGCTGACCGCACGCGTAGAGATACTGAAGGTCGTTCGGGTCGCAGTACGTGCTCGAGTCCGGACAATCGGTGACGACGTCGAGCGGCCCGCCTTCGAACAGCGGCCCGTCGCCGGTTTGGTCGATTGAAACATCAGTTGTCGCGTCGGTGGTCGCGTCGAAGATCTCCGGCTCGTCGAGCCCCGTGCGCGCGCCGCACGCGACGAACGTCCCTCCCGACGCGACCGAGACGGCGATCAAGCGAAGCAGGGTGACGCGCGTCATGGAGATATCCTACGGCCGATGGCCAGCGTCGTCGATCGCGTCAACAAGCTCCTTGCGCTCGCAGCGTCACCCAACATGCACGAAGCGCGCAACGCCGCGCTCCTCGCGGCGAAATTGATCCGCGAGCACGGTCTCGAGATCCGCGAGCGCGACGGAGCGCCGCGCAAAGCGACACCGCGCCCGACTCCGCGGCCGGCGCCGCGCGCCACGCCGAAACCGCGCAGACCGAGCTCGAAGAAGAACGCGCGCGTCCCTCCGATCATCGAGAGCCCGCTCGGCGGCGACTGCGTCGTTTGCGGAAAGCGTTATCGAGCCGGCAGCACCGTCCACTGGTCCGACGCCGACGGCGGCATCCACCCAGCGTGTGTCGATGCCTTCATGCATCGCTCACGATGACGATGCCTTCATGCATCGCTCACGATGACGATGCCTTCATGCATCGCTCACGATGATCACTGAACCAAGAGGTAATAGTTGAAATCCTGTCCCGAATACGACGTCGGCGCAGGAAACGTGGTGGGGAGCGTGCTGCCGTACGTGAACGAGATGTAATCGATCGTGTTGCTCGTCGAGTTGTCGCGATCGGGGCCGGCGGTCGTGTCGTAGACCGCCATCATCCAATAGCTGCCAGCGGGGAGCGACGCTTGCGTGTTCGGCGCGATCTGTTGATCCGTCGCGCTCACGGTCGTCGACGCCGTGTAAGCGACGAGCGTGTTCGGTGAGTTGTTGTTGTCGGTGTAGAGCGCCATCACGACGTGTTGACCGCTCGACGCGGAGATGAGCCCGAAGTCGAGGAGCGTCGCGGCTTGCGTGAGCGTCACCTTCTCGCCGAGCAGGTAGTTCGCGGTGAACGAGCCCTGCGTCCCGTAGTTCGTGTAGTCACCGACTTTGTACGCCGTCGTGACCTTGCACGCGCCGCCGACGCACGTTCCCGCGTCGCACGCGTTCGTGCACGATCCGCAGTGCGCCTTGTCCGTTTGCGTGTCCGTGCACTGGCCGGAGCAAATCGTGTCGCCGGGCGCGCAGCACGTGCCCGCGTTGCAAGGTCCGCCGTCGCACGCGTTCGTGCATCCTCCGCAGTGGTTCGGATCGTTTTGCTCGTCGAAGCACTGCTCGTTGCATTGCGTGAGCCCGCCGTCGCATTCGATGCCGCACGTGCCCGCGTTGCACACGGCGACGATGACGCCCGCGTCTCCCGGATCGCCCGCGTCCGCCGTGGAGCAAACGGTGGTGCAGGTCCCGCAGTGATTCGGATCGGTCTCGGTGTTCGCGCAGACGTTTCCGCACTGCGTCGTCGGCGACGGACATCCGGCTTCCGTCGGCAAGATGACGTCCGCAGTCGACGCATCTTTGCCGATCGTCGCGTCGCTGCTGCTCGCGTCCGGCGAGCTCGCGTCATTTTCGTCGTTGTCGTCGGCGCCGCCCTTCGCGCACGCTCCGACCGCGGCCGTCGCGCACACGACGGCAAACAAAATTCTCCACCGCATACGCAGAAGCGTATCAGCTCAGCGCGAGCATGCGATCGATCGGAACGCGGGCTCGTTCGAGAAGCTCCGCGGGCATCTCGAGGCGCGGCTGCAAATCGCGCAGCGCGGTGTAGACCTTCTCGAGCGTGTTCTTCTTCATGTGCGGGCACTCGTTGCACGCGCAGCTCGCCTCGGGAGGCGCCGGGATGAACGTCTTTTCGGGCGCCTGCTTCTGCATTTGATGCAAAATCCCCGCTTCGGTCGCGACGATGAACTCCTTTTTCGCGCTCGCGAGGGCGTGCTTCAAGATGCCCGTCGTCGACCCGATGAAGTCCGCCATCTTCAAGAGCGCGTCTTCGCACTCCGGGTGCGCGAGGATCTCCGCGTCCGGATGGCGCGTCTTCAGCGCGATGAGCTTCCGCTCGCTGAAGGTTTCATGCACTATACAACTACCTTGCCAGAGCTTCATGGGGCGCTCGAGTTTTTTCTCGAGGTAGCGGCCGAGGTTCTTGTCGGGGGCGAAGAGGATGGTCTTGTCGGCGGGGATCGCGCGGACGATCTTCTCCGCGTTCGACGACGTGCAGATGTAGTCGCTCAGCGCTTTCACCTCGGCGCTGCAGTTGATGTACGTGATCGAGACCGCGCCCGGGTTCTTGTCGCGCCACGCCTTGAAGCGATCCGCGGGGCAACCGTCGGCGAGCGAGCAACCCGCGGTGAGATCCGGCAAGACGACGATCTTGTCGGGGTTCAAGATCTTCGCCGTCTCCGCCATGAAGTGAACGCCGGCGAAGCAGATGACGTCGGCGGTGGTCTTCTTCGCGGCTTGCGCGAGCTGCAGCGAGTCGCCGATCACGTCGGCGACGTCTTGAATGTCGCCCTCTTGGTAATAGTGCGCGAGGAGGACGGCGTTGCGCTCCTTTTTGAGCTTCAGGATCTCGGCTTCCAAGTCCATGCCGAGAGCGTAGGGCTTAGTCCTCTCCTTTGCGAGAGAGCAGCTTGCCCGAAATGTGCTCGCCGAGCGCCTCGGCCATGAGCTTCTCGACGATGTCGTCGAGCGCCGCGCGTTCGCTGTCGTCCGCGAAGAGAAAGCGAATGCCCATCCCGGGGATCGCGTCGTCGCCCGTCTTCGTGGGATCGGCGCCGCTGTTCACCCAGATGACCTTGCCGCGCAGCTTGAGCTGCGTGTCTTGCGCGGGGAGCGAGAGCACGAAGACGAACTCCGTGCCGATGTCGAGCGGCTTGGCCGTCTTGATGAACGTGCCGCCCTTGGAGATGTTCCGCGTGTAGTCCGCGAAGAACGTGTTGAGTCGCTTGTAGTCTACACGCAACGTGATCGCGGCCCGTTCGGCTTGCCGCTTCTCCGACCCATCCATGTTAGTCATCGTACATGGCGTCGAGGCTCGAGGACATGCGCAAGCGCATCCTGTCGCGTGCGTGGGACGCGCCCGCGCGCGCGCGCGCGGCGTGGCACATGGGCACGAGCACGGGGTCGATTTGGGATCTCCGTCCGCGCGGTCTGTACGAGATGGCGAAGTCGCTGAATCGCGAGTTCCAAAATCCCGGCGCGATCTATGCGATCCACGCGAAGAACCAACCGGAGCGCGTCGCGTTGCGCTTCCGCGGTCGATCGGTCACCTACGGCGAGCTCGACGATCGGCTCGATCGGCTCGCGTCGGGTCTCGTCGCGCGCGGGCTCGAACGCAAGCAGAGCGTCCTCGTCATGATGAAGAACCGGCCCGAGTTCGTCGAGATCGGCGCGGCGGCCGGGCGCGCGGGCGCAGCGGCGGTCTCGGTGTCGTGGCGATCGACGCCGAACGAGCTTGCGTACCTCGCGAACAACTCCGGCGCGCGGTTCATCTTCTTCGATCACGAGCTCTGGCCGACGATCGATCACGCGCGCGCGAGCATCCACGTGCCGAACGAGCGACTCGTCGCGATCGGCGGTGACGTCCCGGGCGTCGCGCGCTACGAGGATCTTCTCTCCGCGACGAAGCGCACGTTCGAAGGCGACGACGAAGCGGCCGCGGTCGTCACGTACACGTCGGGCACGACGGGCAAGCCGAAGGGCGCGGTGCGAAAGTTTCCGCGCGAGATGTTCGTGCAGATCCTCGAGTTCATCGCGCGCACGCCGATCAAATCGACCGACGTGCACCTCTGCGTGTGCCCGCTCTATCACATGACCGCGTTCGCGTTCTTCACGATGACGCACGTCGTCGGCGGGACGGTCGTCATCGCGGACGAGTTCAAGCCGGAGTCCTTTCTCGAGCTCGTCGAGCACGAGCGCGTGACGACCACCGCGATGGTCCCGACGATGCTTCAGCGGCTCCTCACGCACGGAACGGACGCGATCCGCGCGCACCGCACGCGCTCGCTGCGCGCGATCTTCTGCGGCGGCGCGCAGCTCCCCGCGCAGCTCGCGATCGACGCGATGGACGTGCTCGGCGACGTCGTCTTCAATTTCTACGGCGCGACGGAGCTCGGCATCGTGACGCTCGCGTCGCCCGCGGATCTCCGCGCCGCGCCCGGCACGATCGGGCCCGCCGTGTTCGGCAACGACATTCTCCTGCTCGACGACGAGAAGAACCCCGTGAAGCCCGGCGGAGTCGGCGAGCTCTTCGTGAAGAACGCGATGTTGGTAGCAGGGTACCATGGTAACGACGCGGCGATGCGCGAGAGCATGCACGCGGGTTACTTCAGCGTCGGCGATCTCGCGCGGCGCGACGAAGACGGTCGCTACTTCATCGAGGGACGCAAGCGCGACATGGTCATCTCGGGCGGCGTGAACGTGTACCCGGCGGAGGTCGAGGGCGCGATCGAAGCGCACCCGCAAGTGCTCGAGGCGGCGGTCGTCGGCGTGCCCGACCCCGAGTGGGGCGAGCGCGTGAAGGCGTTCGTCGTCGCGCGCGCGGGCGAGCGCATCGACGAAGGTGAGCTCAAGCAGTTCCTTCGCGAGCGCATCGCCGGGCCGAAGGTCCCGCGCGAATACGCGTTCATCGACGCGTTGCCGCGCAACCCGACGGGCAAAGTCCTCAAAAACGATCTGCGCGCGCGCGTCCAGTGAAGTAGAGTTCATGCAGCCGTGGAGTTGCATGTCGGATCGGTGCTCGCGGGGAAATACCTGCTGACGGCGAGCATCGGGCGCGGCGGGATGGGTGAGGTGTTCGCGGCGAAGCGCGTCGACGACGCGCGAACGATCGCGTCGGCGGGCATGCCCAGCGAGGTCGCGATCAAAGTCGTGAGCCATCGCATCGTCGACGACACGCTCATGGCGCGACTCGAACGCGAGGCGAGCGCGGCGCGCCGCGTGCGCAGCATCTTCGTGCCCGAAGTCTACGAGGTCGATCGCACCGACGACGGCGAGCTCTACCTCGTCATGCGTCGCTTGCACGGCGAATCGCTCCAGTCGCGATTGAAGGATCGGCGCGCGCTCGAGTTCGCGGAGGTGTCGCGCATCGTCGACGACGTGCTCTCCGGTTTGATCGACGCGCACGCCGCGGGGATCGTGCATCGCGATCTCAAACCCGGAAACATCTTCCTCGAGCACGTGGAGGAGCCGACCATCCCGAGCCACACGCCGCCCGTCGCGTGGATGCCCGGCTCGAATCCGTACGAGCTCGACGCCGAGCGCGCGATGATCCTCGACTTCGGCGTGTGCAAGATGGACGCGAGCGACGGACAGAAGCTCACCGTCACGGGCGAATCCGTCGGAACGATTTCGTACATGGCGCCCGAGCAGATCCGCGGCGCGTCCGAGGTGGATGGTCGCGCGGATTTGTACTCGCTGGCGATGGTCGTCTTCGAAGCGCTCTCCGGGCGCATCGCGTTCGATCAAGCGGGACAGATGGCGATCTTGGCAGCGAAGCTCGAAGGACGCGCGAAGCGGCTGCGCGATTGCGCGGTCGTCGCGGTCCCCGCGGGGCTCGACGCGCTCGTCGCGAAGGCGCTCGCGCGAAAGCCGGACGATCGATTCGCGACGGCGCGCGAGATGCAACAAGCGTGGCGCGCGCTCGGACCTGCGACGGAGCCACCGCGTGCTTCGCTCGGCGCGATCACGAACGACGCGCACGCGACGCAGACGGCGCTGACCGCGGGCACCAACATCCGCATGAGCGCGCTCGCGCGAGGGACGGGGTTGATCGTCGCGTGCGTCGGCGTGCTCGTCTCGCTCGTCGCGATCGCGATCGCGTTTCACAAACCGAAGACGAGCGCGCCCGCGACCGTCGGCGCCGCGGACTTCGTCGACGACACGGCCGTCGCCGCGCAACCCTCCGCGACGGTCGGCGCGTCGGTCGTCGTCACGCCGCCTAGCGCGACACCAATCGCGATCGAGCTCCCGGAAAACGCCGTCGACGCCGGCGCCCGCACGCGACCGCGCGTTCACCACCCGAGGCCGCCGCCGCAGACGGGGCCGCACATCACGACCGAACCGCGCTATTAAAGGAGCGTGAGGCTCTTTCTTTCATGTGTGTGTGTCGCGCTGCTCGCGTGCAGCGGAGGGAGCGGCGCGTCGGACGCGGGCGACTCCGGCGACGACGACGTGCAGAGCGACGCGAGCGACAGCGCGGTCGGATTTCCGGCGCCGCACCCCGCGCTCCCGCAAGCCGTGAACAGCGGCGGATCGGTGATCGCGTCGCCGAAGGTCGTCGCGATTTCGTTTCAAGGCGACACGCTTCAACCGGACATCGACGCGTTCGTCGGCGATCTCGAGACGGTGCCCGCGTATTGGAGCGGCGCGGTCTCCGAGTACGGCGTCGGGGCGCTCACGCAGGTCGTCTACCACGCGCAAGAGGCCGCGCCGTCGGGCACGATCGGCGACAGCGACGTGCAGACGTGGATCTCGAACAAGATTCAGAACGACTCGACCTTCCCGCAGCCCGACGCGAGCACCATCTACGCGATCTTCTACCCGTCGGGCACGACCGTCGCGCTCGGCGCCGACACGACGTGCGACCAGCTCCAGGGCTACCACGACTCGTACCCACTCTCGTCGTCGTCCAACGTGATCTACGCGGTGATCCCGCGCTGCCCCGCGCCCGTGCAGAACATTTCGATCGCGGATCAAATGACCGCGGAGGC
>Ga0335078_10002026_pt1 | contig 30687 bp, 30 predicted proteins | sample Lox_Sample_32_FD_206711 | JGI IMG/M metagenome (GOLD analysis project Ga0335078, IMG submission 206711) | Soil microbial communities from Loxahatchee National Wildlife Refuge, Florida, United States - Lox_Sample_3.2 | ecosystem: Environmental > Terrestrial > Soil > Wetlands | place: USA... | reverse complement strand
CAACTTTAAAAGTGTCGCGAGTGATTGTGTCGAACACGGTACCGTGCGTGCTTTGTATCAATTCGTCAATCTTGCTCTTAAGGGTGAAGTAGGTGAAGTATTCGCCGAATCCTGGTTTTGGGCGAATGCCATAGCAGGACTGATTCATGGCCATGGGTCGTCCTACAAGAGCAAGCCTGCCAACTGTGCCCCGAGCGGAGATGATCGTTGTGCCTTCGGGCAGAATGTTGGCAGAGGAGTTGTCAAGTCCTGCCGCTGTGATTGTCTTCTCTGTACTGATGACAAATACATCGGAAGGACGAGGTGCATCTACAACGGAAAACCACGGAACATCGCCATCCCAGTATTCGACAACGGAAGTCTTCGGCGTGCCACCGCCATAAATTTCAATCATGTCATGGAGTTTCCCAAGACCCCAACCTTGTGGCACCCGGCCGATTGCAGAATTCTGGAAAGAGTCGGGAAAGAGCGCAGCCGTGGCGATGTCTGTGCCGAAAGGCTCGCGGCCTTCGGCTTTGGCCCAAACGGGATCGAAGTCCACGAACCACGAGTTGAAAATTGTTTGGGCAATCGCTTCTAGCGTTTCGTTCGTACGCTGGCAGAATTCGATTTTGCTGTTGATTGTTCTCAAAACCGCCCCTATCCGTTTCTGTTCGTCTAGGGTGGGAAGTGGAAGCTGAAAAGCTTCGATATGTCCCTTCGTGATCGCGCGTCTGCTGCCTCCCGCATTGAAGGACTCTATATAGCCTTTCGTTGAAGGATGGCCGAGGTATGCGGCCAAGTACGCTGAGTCCAAAACCAACGGATTTGCACGAACTATTGAGACGTGCTGATTAACACAGGCGGGCAAAATTGTATCGGGTACGAAACACGCTCGGGCGAACGTGATTCCGTCGCCCGTAATGTTGAGAAGCACATCTCCAGAATGCACTTGGGCGTTTGCAAGTTCAGCGGCTTGTTTGTCAGATATGAAGGCGAGACCGTCTGTCTCAAATCTGTGATCGAAAACGTTCTGACTCCGAATGAGAGCGAACCTGTCACGCACAGGCAAATATGCGCTTTCCCCGCCTCTCGGCGTAGCACCTGAACCGATCTTAGTTGTCACCTCGCCGAGTGTGGCGATTTTCCAACCTGACGGTAAAGATGAAACAGGACTCTGTGCGCTCACAGCCCTAAGTCCCTCAGATTCTGTTGAATCGCTGCTTCCAGATTGTGACCCTCGCGAAACTGATCTTCTAACGTGGTAACGAGCCGCCTTATCTTCTGTTGGAACGGCTCACCGTCATCTTCGACTTCCTGAGTGCCGACATACCTTCCCGGCGTCAGTACATACCCGTGCCGCTTGATTTCTTCTGAGCTGGCACTGTTGCAGAAACCGAGCAAGTCTAGGTACGTGCCCCCGCCCTTTTCGCCTCGCCAAGCGTGATAGGTCCCGGCGATGCGGGCGATCTCATCGTTCGATAGTTCTCGGTGGACGCGGTCGATCAATGCACCCATTTTGCGAGCGTCGATGAACAAAGTCTTGCCGCGTCGGTCAGCGAACCTCCCGTTCTTTTTCGTCTTCGTCAAGAACCATAAACAGGCTGGAATTCCAGTTCCGTAAAAAAGCTGTCCTGGAAGCGCGATCATACAATCGACGAGATCAGCTTCAATTAGATTCTTGCGAATGTCTCCCTCTCCTGACTGATTCGACGACATCGAACCATTCGCCAATACAAACCCAGCAATTCCGGCTGGCGCAAGATGGTGAACCATATGCTGTACCCACGCGAAATTCGCGTTACCAGCGGGAGGGACGCCATACTTCCAACGAACATCTTCCTTCAGGTTCTCGCCACCCCAATCGCTCATGTTGAACGGCGGATTTGCAAGGATGAAATCTGCGCGCAAGTCTTTGTGAAGGTCGTTGCGAAACGCGTCGGCATGATGCGGGCCTAAGTTCGCCTCAATTCCGCGCAGCGCGAGATTCATCTTGGCGAGCTTCCAGGTCGTGGGGTTCGATTCCTGCCCGTAGATGGAGAGGTCGCCGATGTGTCCTCCGTGCCTCTCGATGAATTCTTCGCTCTGTACGAACATGCCGGAAGAACCGCAACATGGGTCGTAGACGCGGCCTTTATACGGCTCGATCATTTCAACGAGAAGCCGGACGACACAGCGGGGCGTATAGAACTCACCACCCTTCTTGCCTTCCGCACTGGCAAACTGGCCTAGAAAGTACTCATAGACGCGGCCAAGAATGTCTTTGGAACGGTTCTCCTTGTCGCCAAGGCCAATGGTGCCGATGAGGTCGATCAGTTCGCCAAGACGCTGCTTGTCCAGCGCGGGGCGGGCATAGTCCTTAGAGAGTACTCCCTTAAGCTGCGGGTTCTCCTTCTCGATGGCAAGCATGGCCTCGTCGATGATCTTTCCAATTTCGGCTTGCTTGGCATTGGCCTGAAGGTGCGTCCAGCGAGCCTTCTTCGGAACCCAAAAGACGTTGGCTCCCGCGTATTCGTCTCGGTCTTCGGGATCGGCGTGTTTCTCCCTCAGCAATTCAGCATGACGTTCCTCAAAGGCGTCAGAGATGTACTTGAGGAAAATCAGTCCCAGGACGACGTGCTTGTATTCGGCGGCGTCCATGTGGCCGCGCAGCTTGTCGGCGGCGGCCCACAGCTTCTGCTCGAATCCGAGATTCGCTCCGTTGGAGGATTTCGCGTTATTGGTGCGGTTCTTGGCCATAAGTCAATGAAGTAGAATAGTTTACTACCGGTTAGCGCACGCGCACAGTGCAAGAAGGATGCTCTTGAACGACAACACCGCTTACCGTGAGCGGTGATGTGCGAAGATCGGGGAGAAATTCCTTATATGGCTGAATTCAGTTGTGGGGGGCAAGAGGTCACGAATGGAGCCAAAGAGCATTCGCACAGTCCACCGTTTGGAGCAAGTCAAGGTGGGAGATATGGTCACCCGTTACTTCGCGGACGAGAGGGGTTTCTCGCTGGCCGTGACTGGGATCACCTCTGACAGGGTCATTTGCTCGGATTGGGAATTTGATCGGGCGACTGGAGCAGAGATCGACGATGTTCTCGATTGGGGTCCCCCGCCGAAGGCGACCGGCTCCCACATCGTAAAACAAGATTCTTGAGCCTGATCGATCTGTATTTCCTGGCCAGGGGAGTACGAGGGGCGCGGCCAGAGCGCCCCTCGAAAATTTTTAGAGCAAAGAAAAATGCCCGGACTGTGCCGGGCATGTCGAGAGTCGCATCAGCTCGTAGCTTAGGCGTCGCCTTTCTGCTGCTTGACAAAAGCCTCTAAGAATCCTTGGGCCTTCAGGTTTGCATCCCACATGCCAGCAAAAGCAATGTGCTCTCGCTTCAGTTTTGAGTTCAAGAGTGTTCGGCCTTCCTCCACGAAAGTTGAATACTGCTCGATTCCTGCGTAGTCATTGCGCCAATAAAAAGGAATGAGGGTCATCTTCTTGCCGGATTCATCGGCTTCAAAGATCATTTCAGGATCGCGCATCAGGTCGCCGTTCTGTTCTCCATAGTGGGCAACGGAGATTGCCGGCAGACCGTTGGGGCCGCGCTCTTGCGTGTCTTCAATGATGAGAGTCATCCAAGGTTCGTTTTCGATGCGGATATGAAACCCGGCTTGCAAAGGGGCAGCAAGTTCAAGAATTCTGGCAATAGTTTTCATCACCGCACCTCCGTTGTTGCTGGGGTGCTCACCGCATCCTTAGGGCTGATCGCCCCAAGGATAACGGTGGACGTGCGCTGTACGACTTCCAAACTCTCTTTCAGCAGGTTGGCATCCCCGTGATAAAGCTGGATGTAGTCAGCAGACCCGGTTCCGGTTTCGAGTCCCAGCGCATGACAGACCACAAAGGCCACGGCCTCGGCTTCGGTTTCTCGCACAACCTTGGTTGTCAGGATGCGGCGTTCGGCTCGGTGCAACATCTCATGCGCCAATTCATGCACAAACGTTGCCAGCGTTTCGGATGGCTCCATATCAGGCAGAATGCGAATCAAACCGCCGTAGGACATGCCCCTCGCGGGTGCGATCTTGTCGGAATATTCCAACTTGATGCCCTGGCCAGTCGTAAACTCGGCCAACTTGCCCAGCTTGTCGCCCACATCGCCCTTGAACGTGCTTCCGAGTTCGGGAAGTTCTGCGCCTTCGGTCTGGCCAACGTCGAACACATACACGGCACGAAAACCCACTAGCCGCGCCTCTGGCTTGTCGGTCTTTGCGTCGGTCTGCGCTTGATTGGTCTCGCCAGCGTTGCGCTTGTAGCCAATCATCGGAGCAAAGATCATGATTCCCTTTTCCCCGCGTTTCACTCTCCGTCCCAACTCGTTCCATGCGCGAATCCCCGCCACTCTGGTAGCACTCGGACGCTGGCTGGCAATCAAGAGGATGTTCTGAAAACTGTAGTTGTGAAACTGCGACATTGCGGTGAGGTAGGCAGAGAGAGCATCACTGTGTCCGGCTTCGAGAGCCTTGACCAGAGCATCAATGCTGGCCTTAACGAGTTCCTGAGTGTTTCTGCTTTTGCTTGTATCCTTCAATAACATTTTTAATCCCCTGTTCCGCCGGGTAGGCTGTTTTTGTCTTTCACTTGAGCGGCAGCGAGACAAAAACAGATACCGGCGGACACGGGGCAAAACGCAGCGGAGCGAAGGGTGGCAGGGCGCGGGCGTCGGCGCGGTGAGTGCCAAAATGCTTTTGGGTTATGTTTTGGCGCGAAAGCGGCGCTTAGACCCCGTGACCGTCCGAGCCGTGGCCGAACGGCGACCACCGGAGCGCAGCGAAGTAGACTAAGGCGCGAAGCTACCGACCTTTCAAGGAGTAGGCATTGGACTCGTAATCTTTGGAATTGGGAGGATCGTCACAATATACTCAAAGCCATTTACTAGGTCTGGAGGGGACAGTGCCGAAGGCAAAAGTCGCGTTCATTTTGGGTGCTGGTTTCTCATGCGAATCAGGGCTTCCGACCACGCGAAGAGTTGTGAACACCTTCTTACAGTCGCCACCCAGCAGCCTTGACGCGCGAATCGAAGACGAGATTACAAATCAACTGAGAAAGTTTTGGAAGTATGTGTTCAATTTCGATGGCCAGGCTGATCTCCCGTCGTTGGAAGACCATTTCACGATTTTGGATCTCGCTGCTAACTCCGGCAGGAATATCGGCGCAGAATACACACCAAGAAAACTCCGCGCAATTCGTCGCTTCAGCATCCACCGAATATTTCAGATCCTTGATGTGCGGTATCAACATAGCGATTCAATCGACCGGCTGTTGTCGGGTGCATTAACGACTCGACTGGCAATAGTCAGCACGAACTGGGACATTGTCGTGGAGAATCACCTTCGTGGTCTGGGTATTCCATATTCATACGGATTGCCAGTTGAAGATCAGTCCGGGAAGAATCTGGCGGTTAAAGGAGTCCCTCTCCTAATGCTGCACGGGTCGGCAAATTGGATTTATTGCGACTGTTGCCGGCGGCTTTATGTGGGCGCGCCAGGAGGAGGAAAGGGCGCATTGCACGCGCTAATCTACATCACGCGAGATGATTTCCGGCAACTGTGTCCCGAAAACGCTGAGGTGATTGACCTCGTGTCGGACGCGCCGAGAGAGGCGAAGCTGTGCGTTCACTGCAAGAATCGACTGGGTGCTCGAATTGCCACGTTTAGCTATCGAAAAGAAGTGTCAATTCCTCAATTTCAGACGGTTTGGCAACAGGCATTCTCCGCTCTCAGAGACAGGGACAGGTGGCTCTTCGTCGGGTACTCCTTACCCGAAGCCGACTTCGAATTTCGCCATCTTCTCAAGTCGGCTGAGAAGTCTTCGCCCGTGCCGAAGAGTGTTCGGGTGATTTTGAAGGACGACGTTGAAGCTGCTCAACGATTTAAGCGATTTCTTGGAATCTCGGAGGAACAAGTTCACCAACATGGACTAGCACATTGCACTGAACATTGCATGGCGGGCTGGTTCGATGATTAACAGACGGGTATGACGTGGGCTCCCGACGAATCCCGTTCATCTTGCTGGATTGCATCACGGAGCGCTTATCAGGGCTGTTTGCTGTGAATGAAGGTCCGAACTGCCATAACCAGATCAGGGATATCACGCGCTCCATCCAGCACAATGTCAGCGTCTTGCTTGAGCGCCCCTCGTACTTGAGCTTCGGTGCTGTGGCGGTCTGCGGCATCGATCTGGTTGTCTGTCATTCCGCGTTCGTGTAGTCGTTTTCTGCGGACAGATTCGTCAATGTCTACGACGACCAAGAAAGTAGGTAACGGGCTAACGATGTTCTTGATTGCGTGGAGAACTTGGTCATGGCGAATTCCGTCGATCACACAGCCCTTCCGCCAATCGACTTGTGAAATAACCGCTTGCGAGAACGATTGGACATTCGTGGAAATCAGCTCTTCACCAATCTGTTGAAGGGCTTCACGAGATTGATCCGAACCGCGCTGCTTTGCAATTCCCCGGACATAGTCACCAAAACTCGTGTACGCCCAGCCCAGAGCCCTTGCGAGTGAGTCAGCAAGGGTGGATTTCCCAGCTCCCATGCGGCTAGAGAGGCAGATGACTGCAGGCTTCAGTCGTACATCCATATCTGTTTCTGGCTTGCGGCTTCTGCGAATGTTACCCAACCACGTCTGTCGCGTTTTCCAACCGCGAAAGGAGTGACCTTCTCGACATTGGAAATGCTGAGTAGCGTCGCGAAGGATGCATTTTCGCGATGTCGCCAGAAGTTTGGGCCTTCTGGACAAATAGCTTTCGAGAAGTCGCGTCTAATGTCGTTGAGGGTGTCTGAATCTAGTTCGTAGAACCAAGCTGCATCCACCCGACAGACCGCCACGACAGGTCCCCCGGCCTTTTTCAGCAGGACCAGATCACCCTTGCTCACCTGGTGGAACGGTGAGCACCGTACAGCGGAGAAACGGGATTCGACAGTCTTCTTGCCATCGAGCATGTAGGATAGGTAGGGTTCGACGCAGACTGCAAGATGGAGCTTAGGATACCCGGATTCTGAAGAATTTGTTTGCAGGTAGTGTTTCCAAAATGAATTGGCGGCAAATATTTTCTTGAGATGATCTACGCAGGTCGCCTGCCAAGTGCTCAAGCGTCTATTCCTCCCAATGCATCAAGTATTCGCGAAGTTCATGCGCGGTAATCGTAGCAACCTGCTTTGCTATGCGGAGTACCTCTTGCCGCTCAGCGTCAATTAATTTTCTGCCAAAAACCTCAGAAAGGAAAGTGTCAGGGTGGGCACCGCTTGCCAGAGCCTTCGTGATCAATTCGAGCGAGCGGGTATCGGGAGATGCGAAGATGCGATTGCCGGACGTCCAGACGTCGGCTTTCGCTCGACGTGGGTCGCGACGGCTCACGGAATCCAGAATGTCCTCGGCAACGGCTTCGACAAGCAAGGGACGGCACTCGATGGGCTGTTGTTGTGGCCTAAATCTCCATCGGACTCCTAAGAGAGACTGCTCCGTCCATTCCAAGTGCAAATTGTCGTTAGTGGGTCGTGGTTCGCAACACTCTCCAGTTTTTTGGAAGACAACTAAAACTCCGGGACGCCAGTCCGGCTGGACGTATTGATGGTGGGCGGCGCGGAGGGCATTTTGTTCAAAAGGGGGAGAAAGATATTTTAGCGAAAGTGATTTTTCGCGAAGAGTTAGCCCTAGTCCGTGGGCGAACTTCTCAGTACGGCGCCACTCCTCTTCGATTCCGGGTCTGGTTCCAACGGGCGGAAAACTTAGGAGGACAGTTCCACCTAAAAGAACGATTTGGGAGGCAGCCCAAAGGAAGGATCGAACAAACTCCTCGTACCAAGGCGGATCAGCAACGACCAATTCCGCACGAACTTCTGGAAGTGGATCTGTTAGGAGGTTCGTAACGAAAATTTTCCCGCCGACTCCTTTTAGAGCGGCGGCGCACGCGGCGCTTGCGTCGATTAGAGAAAAGGGCCTTCTTATGCCGTGCTCTATCGAAGCCCTGAACAGTGAGGGAGCACCTAAGAAGCACAATCCGTGTGCACCATTTCGGGACAGGTCTTCGGTCAGCCGAAGCAGGTCGTTTATCGTTTCAGCGGTGAACCGCCAATCGAAGTCGAGCGGATGCGGCACGGGCAGTTTCAGCACGTGACGATCTGTTTTTTGGACCAATGGCGGTGCGTCGGCCGTCAACGCCAAACCGCCTATTGTTGACACAGCCTGAACGATGTCGTTGGGATGAACTCCCGGTAGGCTTGTGACAAGCTCATTCAGAGAAATTGCTAGGCGCGGCCCAGCGGCAGCAGCAATCCACTCGCGGATTTGGTTGGTATATTGCCGGCTCAGAACGCCCTCCTAGTGAGTAACGGAACATCTGTGATACTCATGGCCCGTGACGCGGCGGAGTATCTCCGTTCCAATTGATTCGACCAGGAATCAACAGCAGCACATTGATTGTGCAAGCTATCTATCCTTTGAATCGTTAGGCGGGATTGGGTCGGGCCAAACACTTGAATCTTCAGTGGAACTGTTCGCAATGGTAGATTCTCATCCAACCTTTGCAAACGATCCACAAATGCCGACATCCTGGAGTCAATGTTTGCAGGATCGTCTGTAGTAAACGTCACATAACAATATAGATCCAGGCCGAGCTTAATCAAACGGCTTAATAGTGTAAACTGCTGGTCGTACTCGTCAGGGCCAGCGGAAGTGTTGAACGAAAATGATCCTGGATCGAACCCCTTGAGGCAACAGACACGTCCATAAGTGGGGTAAGAACGAATAAACTCTCTATCTCCATCGCTCAGAACTTTCCAGAAATAGTCGGTACTGAGATTGTCGTCTGACCACAGATACACCTGTTGATGAAGGTTGCGGGCGAACAGTTCCTGCATCGTCCACAAAACCCACTCGGGAACAATTTCTGGTTGGCCTCCGCTAAGGTCTATGAACTGTGGTCTCTGAGTCTCGGCGGACCACAAATCCATAAGGCGAGCAACGCTGACCATCTGTGAATGAGCGGCGCGGCCATCCAATAGAGGGAACGGAACAAAGCAATACCAACACCGCCAGTTGCATACCGCGTTCTGAAAGACCTGGGCCTGAATCTCGTCTCTAAAAGGCAGACCAAGTGCGCGACATGCTGGGTCGATCGGCAGAGGATTGTTGGGCCAGCGGGTGTCCCTGGTCCGAATGAAATGGCGAATTCTACCGAATCCTCCACAGTTTGGAGGTAGCGTAAGGTCCTCCTCCTGAGCTGTATTTCTGAAATCGGTGACTAGGACACGACGGTTGGGAATATCGATGGCCTTGGCTCGGTAACGTTGAGCCAGTTCTTCGGATTGCAGATATTTTGCCAACGTCATTCCTGTGAAAAGAAGTCTGAGTCTTCATCCCCGTTGCGCCTTACAGGCGGTACTTTTTCTCCGTGCTCACTCAGATTGGGAAGTCGGTCACTGACGAATCCCATCAGTAACTCTGTAAAGTACGTAATTTGAGGTTCGGTAAGGGCTTGGTGTTGCGGTACTCCATGCCAGTACTCGATACATTTCCTACAGCATGTCGCCGTAGCGTGTTGAGCGTAGTAAAGAGGATTTCCGCTCTTCCCTGTTTGTCTACCATCAAAAGCAGGGTCAGCAGGCCCGACAGATCTTCGGATTCGATTCTCGGCTGCGGCGCGCATCCCAGTCCTGCCTTTCCTGCGGGCATAATTGACCGCCTTAACATCGATGTCGAGATGCCAGAAATGGTGTCGAATCAACTCGTATTTCAACGAACTCCATGTGTAGTTGACATCGCTGTGATCGCGTTTGTGAACCCGTGGAAAATCCACGAGGTCAGCGCCGCAATCTCTACAGCGTCCTCCTTGGAGATGTTGTTCACCGCGTTTCTTGGCCTGACGAAAGCAATGTAGGTTGTCATCACATGCCGTACTGGTACATGTCATCTTCCCGAGTGGCTTACGCTCTTTGCGAGACATCGAGTCATCCCCTTTCCGACAGGGCCTGATTGAGCAAACTCCAATCCATGGGATTTAGGGACGTGCAGTTTCCAATGTGTTCAATGAGGACGTCGCGAGCTTCCATCCACGGATTTACTGTCGTGTCCTGAAGATTATGCGCCGTGCCCCACCAATTTTGCCCTTGTTCTTCTGAAAGCCGATGCGCAACATAATTTGCAAGAACGTCTGCTCTAACATTGTGCCGTGCCGCGACGCTAGGCACCACAGATTTGAGCAACTGCACCTTACCCTTCGATTTATCGACGCATTCATGTGCAAGATCGTCAGCTTTGTTCGCGAGGGCGACATCGACCGCAAAATCTGTAGCTTCGGCTTCGTCGTCGGATTGATCTTGCTGATCTTCATCGAACGTTTCGACGATTGCGAAGTTAGGATTGTCTGGATGTTGACCTGCGTGTTTGGTCTCATGAAACAAGTCGACTATCCACCGACCGCTTGACGCCGCAACTTGCTTCAAGACGATCACATTTCTGCCGTTTACGCGCCAGCACGCAGCGTGAAATCCTCCTGAGTCTTGCAGAGGAAGTACTGGGATTCCCAGGCCCCAGATGTACCGGACACAATTCTTAAAGGTGATAGTTCCATACGTTGTCAGTATCGTGTCGTAAATCTCCTTTGGCTCTGTAGGAATGGATTTGACTTCCAGTCCTTGCGTGCAATGCAGAACCAAGAGAGCCAGGTAGTGTGCATAAACAGCATACGCGTTGACTTTTTGACGATCTGCTTTTGCAGGCACCTTGAATCGTGCCGACGCGAGAATGTGAGCCGGCAAGTGCATTTGCTGCTCTGAAAAAAGTAGATGGGTTGGAACATCAAACACTCGCTCGATTCGCGCTGCTGCTTGAAGCGCAACTGTTTGCTGTTCGCTTTCGCTTAGAGAGCGTTCTAATTCGCCCACAGTAGTAAAGTGCTTCGGCAATATTCGTCGGCTGAGAAACTCAGCTGAGAGACCCAATTGATTGGCTCGTTTCACAAACTGAGAAAACGAAATGTGGGTGCTTGGTAGGAAGACACCCTTGCTCAGCTTGAGACCCAATGCATCGATGACCTCTCGGACGCGATCCAGGCTTGCGGAGGAATATCCCGTGGCTTCATATCGCTGGATTTGCTGCTCTTTGACCTTAAGCTTATCCGCGAGCTCCTTTTGGGTAAGCCCAGATGCTATTCGGGCTTGAACGAGAGCGATAGGTAGGTCCTCAAAAGACAGAACTTCAAGAGCGCTAGGTCCGCGGGCCTGAAGCGATTCGTATTCTCGGACCTCACCCTTCAAGTCGTCTAGTTGGCCACTAATTGCGTCTTTTTGGACAGTTAGCCAGTCGTGATCCTTTTGGGATTCACTCTCCAAAGCTTTTAGAGCGTTCTGAAACTCTTCGAGTCTGGCCTTCGTGATTCGGTACTGACGTTCGTTGCTAATCATGCCAGTCCTCCCAGGTCAAGCTCGATGATTCCTTTGGGGTCGCCAGTGTTCTTGTCCTTAGTAAAGAAATCAACGAAGAGGCGTCCAGTGACTTGCTCCACAATGTCAGCCGGAAACATCTCGCCGGCGTATTTCAATTTCTGCGCTGCACGACCGTTTTTGAAATCCAGCAACACGGGGTCGATGGCCCTGAGTAATTGCAAATCAACGCCCCGCCGGTCCCAGCAACCGTCATAATCGGAAGGCGCGTCCTTGGCGCTGACAAAGCTGCCATTCATGTAAGCAGTTCGGCACCCAACGCTCTTCAAGGAAAGAAGCATCCGTTTCATGCCGCCCAGAAGGCGGCGACGGTGCTCATTGACGCCATATCGCTGCTCCAGCTCCTGCCAGGTTGCGCGGTGGCGCCCCGGCGGTAGATTGCCCCGTTCATCGAAATCGGGAATCATCGCCAACACAACAATATTGTTGTGTCGTCGGAAAGTCAAGAGAAAAGGCTGATAGGCTTTAGCCGCGTTCTATGCGACCGGAGCGCGACCCCTGTAAGCTGTTCATTTGCAATTACATGAGCAACGGCCCGAAGGTAGGATTTGTCGGGAGTTGGACGTTGGGGCTAGAGACGTGCCAGATCTCGTTGAACCCTGGCGAGGATCTTGTCGAGCGCAATTTGGCCGCGATAGTAGAGAGGAGCGGTTTTGGAGTATTCAGCCTCGAATTGCTTCCTTATACCTTCGTCTTCGACGGTGAACGCCCCACTCTTCGCGACATCCAGGTCCAGCGATTTGAAACGCTTCTTCTTGTGCTCTAGGTATTCCTTGGTTCCGATGAATTTCTGGACTGCATCCACATCAAGAAGTTGGTGAATGTCGTAGTAGTGCCTGAGAAAATTCGTTGGGACTTTTCCTGTTCCTTTGAATTGTCCGTACTTTCTCACCACGGCCTGGACCTTCTCAACAAATGTGTATTCGGGGTTGTAGCAGGGGATTTCAAGAGCACGGTTGTCCGTGTATTGCAGGTTCTTGCTCTTGGCGAACTGGACGACCCAAGAGGAAATTGTCACTGGTGTGTTCGGAGTGGTCTGGTCGAAACCCACCTCCAGCAGAATGCCGTCTTTGAGGCCTTGGATTGGACCGAACTTGGTCTCGTAACGCAGCCTTAGGCCGGCGTTTCTCAGCGAGGCATCGTCGTATGCCGTCTCTCTCTCCGCGGCGATGATTCCGGGAATCTTGATTTTGTCACGCAGCTTGTCGAAGAACTGCCGCCTCGATTCGATTTGTTTGGGCCTCTCGTGAGAGGGATTTGTATCGACCTGGAGGCCGTCGAAAGGCTCGATGCGAATGTCGATGTCTTCTGAAAAACGCTGGATGATTCCAAAGCCTTTTGAAAGCGAAGTGCCGCCTTTGAGCTCAAAGGTCAACCCAAGCTGCTTGAGCCCAAAGACGGTGTGCATGATCCAGTAGTCCTTTTCCACCAGGGCCGGATCGTTGATTCTCTCGCTATCGGCGACGGTCTCGACAAGGGCCTTGAAGTCGTCCCTTTCGTGCAGGAAAGGCTCAGGCGGCATATTGCAACATCTCCTGAAACTTTTTCTGCGTGGAATATTTGCCGTAGAGAGAGACTGCCCGTGAGAGCTTCTTCGGGTCCATCTCTTTGGCCTTGTCGCGGACGCGAGACAGGACTGCGTCCCGGTCCTCTGCAAGTTGGTCTAGCTCGTTAACGAGATCAACCAGCAGAAACTCAGGAGAGAGTTGCTTCGGAACGTTAAAGCGGCGCTCGAAAGTGACCATCCGATTTCCAAGAGGAAACGTCCCGTGCCGTTTCTGGTTGTAGACAACTCGCTTGTTGTAGAGCTGCGTCGTCCCCAGCCCCAACTGGTTATAGGCATTCGGTGAAGTGACGACGAAATTGTCACTCTTCAGGAATGCCCTGACCAATTCGCGCTCGTCAGCCGGGGCTTCTCCAAACTCGAATTTCCGTGGAAAGTAGTACAGGCCGTTACGAAGCTTCTGGAGCGTCCCGTCAGAGGTGAGTTCTTTGAGATGTCGATCGACGCTGTGGGACCAGGGCAGAAGGTCTTCCCTGCGGTAGACACGTCCAGGGCGCAGATGGCGTTTCAGTTGTTCTAGCGTCTTGGCTGGCATTGTCCCTGATCCTCCATTCGGCATGGTACGCCAAAACGACGTCAAATGTCAATATTTTTATTAATTGTTCATGCAGATATCAATGTAACAGTATGATTAATAATGGATTATCGTAAATGGTGACGCTAGATCGTCTGAACGTCCAACGATCCAGGGAGGTAGATGGCGCTGAGGCGCATAAGCCGCGTGATCTCATTGGTAGAGCCGCTGTACATTCGCTTCGTGATGTTGCTGTTGGTGGCGATGGAAGCAAGGAGGCGGGCCTGAGCCATCCGGCCAGAAAATTCGAATCTCGATAGCACGAAAGTCTCCCCTAGTTGGGGCGATAACGGATTGAATGATATTTGGATCGGGTGTGCCTATTTTCCCGTCGAATAGATTTTTCAAAATCGCAGACGACGGTTGCTCCTCTGGGAAAAGACCCGAGGCGAACCACTGCTTGACTTCTTCGACCGTGCGATCCCGACATAGCTGCCAGCGCAAAGGTTGAAACTCGCTCAACTTCTTACCTTTCAGGCGGTACAACAGTAAGGAATAGTAGGCATGGCGCTTTGGAAACAGATTCTCTTGCTTCTTTTTGAGAGGATTCCAACTATATCCGTCGCGGCGCTTCTTGTGCTGCCCGAGCTTAGCTTGCGCTAGAAGTCCCGTTGCATGATCTCGGCTGCATTCAATGGTGTCGTTACTCCATCCGTTCAGCCAAACCTGCGGACGGAGGATCACAAGACCTAAGTCCGCCGCGCTTACTTGGCTTTCATGGGGCTTCGTGTGAGGAGTAACAGTTGCGATCAGCCCGCCGAATCGGCGCGCGTCACTGACGTCGAGATTTGGAATCTGAGACCCTAGATCCTCAAGAAACGCGTGTTCGACTCTATGAGTGTCGCTTGCACGGGAAACCGAAGCCCGGAGTTCGCCGGCCAGAAGATCCGTTATCAGCTCCTCTGATGGATTTGGATGCTTCTCCGCAATCACTTCAGTCAACTTGGCTTCAGCTTCAGCCCAGCATCCAGCAATGACTTGCGCCAACTTGTTGAGCTTGATTTCCAAGAAGCCTCTTATCTTTGAACATCCGATGCTAACAGGTACGGAGCCGAATGAATTGCTTGTCAGCTGAGGTTCAGTTAACTCGAAACAGCATGGACAGTGTCATGGATTGAGAACCCTGAGCCTGCATTCCTGCTTTTCGTTATCAAAACTCTCCACGGCAAGGATTTCTGAAATGGTGCGTCTGCCCTTGATCCGCCCTATATGAACCAACAAATCCACGGCGCTTCCGATGTTCGTCAAGATCGCCCGGTGCGGTAGTTCGATCCCACTCTGCAAAACGCAATCGGCGAAACGGGTGATTGCCTGGCGTGCAGAATTCGCGTGAAGCGTACACAGGCTTCCTGCGTGGCCTGTATTCAAGGCCTGGAGTAAATCGAAGGCCTCTCCTCCCCGCACTTCGCCAACAATAATTCTGTCGGGCCTGTGCCGCAGGGCTGCTTTCAGTAAATCGCGAACGGTCACAGCAGGCAGTCCAGACTGTTCGCGGCGCGTTTCAAATCGCACGAGATTACTCTTTCGGATATTCAGTTCAGCTGTGTCTTCGATCAGGAGAATCCGTTGGTCGTCCGGGATCGAATCGGCAAGGATGTTTAGCAGCGTCGTCTTACCGCTGCCGGTTCCTCCGCTGATCAGAATGTTTTGCCGATTGATGATCTTGTCGCGGAGAAACTGTGCCGTGGTTTCAGTGAGAGTTCCGTTTTCGACAAGGTCGGTCATTGTGAAATGCCTGGTGTTGAACTTGCGGATCGTGAGCGTGATTCCATCGATGCTGCATGGCGGGAGAACTGCTGCCACGCGGCTTCCATCGGGGAGCCGAGAGTCCAAGATCGGCTTCTCCTCTGAAATATCGTCTCCTAGTCGGCGGGCAATGTTACGAACGGCGGCGTTGAGAGCCTGTTCGGAAATCGTGATACCCGGAACCTGAGTTAACCGTCCTCGCTTTTCTATGAAGATCTGTGACCCACCATTGACCATGATTTCGGAGATGTCAGGATCGAGAATGAGGTGCTCGATTGGTCTCAAGAACGGCAATATGGTTTCAAACTGCACAGGTACTCCTCACAACAGCCCACGTGCAATCTGATCGAAATACGAAATGTTGGGGTCGAGGTAATACGGCTTCAAATAGCAGAGCGTGGCTGGGGCGGGATTCACACCGTCATACGGGAGAACAACGGCTTGAGCGTTGGCCAATTCCGCAAGAAACTTCTGGCTGAATCTGTAATCGAGCCTGACGCTGTAGCTCTTTGAGGCGCTGATGCTGCCACGATCTGAAACCGTCCTTCCGGTTAGAAGACTTAGTTTGGAGTCTTGGCCGGATTCGGAGATGTTGTACGTAACGAACGGGCGATCCTCTCGCCCGCACAACTCGCTGGCGAGTCTGGTTGAGAAGTCGTCGGCAAGCGCGAGGAATATCTTGGTGCGGAACGTCTGCAAGAGCGTCCGGTAGCTATCGCCTGAGAGCGTCGACTTCAATGAGCTGATGCTCTGTGTAGCAACGATTGGAATGCACTTGGACTGACGCGACAAACTGAAGAACTTCTCGTCCCCGATTGGGTCACTCTCTCCAACTGTGGCGAATGTCTGGTATTCGTCGCACATCAGGAAGACTTGCCGGAAGTATCGCTCTCGGTGTTTCTCAATTTCCGGGATGCGTCCCAGGGCTGCGCGTTGAAAATCCAGCTTGAGCATCGTCCCGAGAATTCGAGCAAGACCGGCATTTATGGAGATGGGGAAATTCAGCGCGCATATCTTCCCGTGTTCGATTAGCCAATTGAATGATGGAAAGGGTTTACCGAACGGGTAATTTCCATTATTGTCTGGGACATTAACCGCTGGATTGTATGTCTGCTTCGGCGGGCAGAAAACTCGTTTCACTGCCGGATTGATATCGAAGAGCGACAAGAAAATCGAAACGCCTTCGACAATCGAGCTGCGGAGCTTCTTTTCCAGTCCCATCCAGTCATCGAAATACCAGCGTTTTACCGCGTCAAGTTGTTGCCGCTTGATGTCGTCAGTCTCGGAGGGAGCATGGATCATGACGCGTTGACATGCCAGCATCGTTCCTTGTTTACCAAGCACTTCTTCCAATCTGGGAGATATTGGGGCTCTGTACAAGCCGCTGGCCTCGTCGTATGCGAATGGAAATTCTGAAAACATCCCAGAGAATTTCTCACCGCCATAGACCTCCGGGGTCACGTACAGATACTCATGCGCCTCGAATCTAGCTTTGCCTTCCTCAATACGCTTTTCAAGTTTCGGCGGTGAGATCGCGCATTCGTAAACATCAAAGAAAGTCACGTAGTCGTAGAGGACCTTGTGCAGCAGGATGATGTGCTGAAGCATATTCGTGTAAGCCTGCTGCCAGAATGGCTCCTTGCCATGCCCGTATAAATTGTTCAGCAATGACGCGACGCTGTACGCCAGAGCTGATGAATCCAGATCGTTGTGTAGCGGGTTGTAGCGATAGTCCGAGTCCAGGGCGATTTCGACGTAATCCTCCTCGCGGCCATGTTGTCGGGCAATGTCCCGGATTTGGTGGCAGAAATCACCTTTGACTTCCAGAACAAGCCCGCCAATGCGCTTCGCGGCCTCATTCGCTTTGTACGCGATCAATTGCTCGGCGAATGGACGCATACAGCATGTCGTTTTTCCGGTTCCAATTGCGCCGAACACACCGATACCGGTGAACAGTCCTTTCTCTGGAATGGTTAGCCATTGAGGGTTGCTGGCAGGCATGATCTTGGTCGGGTGATGAGTTTCTCCTACAACCAAGAAGAGATCGTCTCGCGATTTGGCGTCGGGATATGGCGGGAGTGAGTTTTGTTTTTCTTTCCGTTTCCGGGCAAAGCTGAACACATAGATTCCTGAAAAAGTAGCCGAATAGACAAAGAACGGCGTCGTGAACAAGAACAATGTGTAGCTGCCCGAGAGAATTCCGTAAATGAGTGGATCTCTGATGGCAATGTATTGCAGGTACAGATTGTCATCCGGGAACGGATAGAACTTGAGCAGAAAGACGCCAGTGAAGGTCGCGAGCACAAAGCTCACGAACGTTCGCGAGTTGGCGATTCTCTCCAGCATGGCCGGTCACTTCTTCATTACGGCAAGTGGCAGATTCCTATCGGCGAGTACGGATGAGACATTCTGGCTTTGATCTGACGGTGTTCGCTTGCGTGGACCTCGCCGCGGCTGAGAATCATTTCTGTGAGTCTCAAACCAAGGCCCGAATTCGCTGTCGCTCTTGAACAGGAATTTCAACGCGCCGGAAATCACCTGGTCGTTCGTGGCGCCGCTGTACCGGCAATAGGCGCGCAGTGTCTCCTGCACGTCGTTTTCAATTGCCGCTTTGATCTGGGTTCTGGATTGCTTTTTCTCGACTTGAATTATGGGCATCTCATTCTCCTTTTCATCTCGTCAGCGGTAATGCGGGGAGCGACCTTCGTAGCCGGTCACGGACACGCCACGTTATGCGGCGGGTGGGGTCGCTCCCCGCATTACCGTGCTCTTTACGTGTCTGTCTTTCGGCGCAGTCATCTTTGGAAACCTCCGTTGTTTAAGTTATTTGCGTGTCGTGCTCGTGTGTGGCAAGTTGGGCGCTTGGTTGGGCGGGTCCCTCGACGACAGACGGGCTGAACCGCCCAACGTTCGGAACCACAAGAAACGTCTCAAACTGATCGGTAGGGTTGTGGATCGCCGACTCGCGTGCGGTTTTGGGGAGCCTTCCGGTTTGGCTCCAGTCCTGATATTGCGTTTCGAACCTGGCCTCGGAATGCGTCTTGAGCCCGCGCTGCCAGTCGATTACGTCTCTATGGTTGAGTTCCTTGAATCGCTTTTCTTCGGCCATCTTGCGCAGCCAAAAAAAACTTGCAAGTGTCCGCTGTTCTCTTTGCCGATCCGCCCCTGATAACTCGCGGATGAACGTCTCTCGTGCCGATGAAAAGCTACGCGTGGAATTCGAGACAAAGATCAATTTGAATCTGTTGCTCAGGGCCTCGAAGAGAGGCCGATACCGCTGCACAAACGAACGAAACGTTTGCAATGAGCGAATTTCGTCCTCGATGTAGGTGAAATTGGTAACATCAGTGCGGCCCATGCTTGAGACGGATATGGGGAAGTTCTCTACGAAACAGTGGCTCGTTTCCATTTCGTCTTGACCCCGAAACACCTTGGTGGGCAGCGACTCGATGGGGATTTCCTGTGTCTCAGTGAAATAGCGAACTTTGTCGCTCTCCTCTTCGAGGTAGTGGTGGTCGAGATGCGCCAGCACAAAGTCGAGCCCGGTAATTCGCACGGCTGCCTTTTCCAATAGTCCGTAGCGTCCTGGCCGACGATGGCGAGAATTCTCCTTGCCTAGCGCGGCGTAGATCGTGCGCGAAAAGAGGTGATAGACCTTCTGTGTTCCGCGCTCCGGCGAGTGCTCCCGAACGTGTTTTTTCTGCAGAGCTTTCTTGAGGAAGTATGTGGCCGGACCTCGGCCTGCAACGTCCACGAATTGCATGAATTGTCTTTGCAGGAAGAAACCTGAGTGCGCGGCAACGATGTACAGAAACTCGGCTTCGCGTGCGGTGTAACCGAATTGCCTGAGGGCCGTAATTGCCTCTGGTGGAAGTCTCATAACGACATCACCTCACCGACCAAGTCCTCTCCACGTTCGGCTGACCGTCCCCGATAGTCCTGGGTGTAGAGCTTGAATCCAGCGGCCTTCTTGGCTGCAATCTGGCGGGCTTTGTAGTGGCCCGTCACGCACTCTAGGTCCACCTTTGACTGCTCGTGATCTCGGGTCTCGAACTCGATGCGCACATCTGGGAATTGAATCTTGCCTTCAACGATCTTGAGCCCGTGTGCCTCGGCGATCTCGCGGCGCTGCCGTTCGCGTTCCGGTGGTGCTGCGTACTGAATCTGTGCCAGTCGGCGGTTGACGTCCCTTTTCAGCTCGAAATCGAGCACGATGCGCTTGGGTGTCCCGCCGGCTTTGGCAATCTTTCTTGCCTCTTTCTGATACACGTCATAAATCGCAGCATCGTGGCGCAGCTCCCGCTTTTTGACGATTCCTGAATAGATGACCTGATTGCGATTGGGCCGGAGATTGGCCTCGGTCAATTCTCGGCCTGTTCTTGTCAGCGAAACATATCCGCCATCTGCTTTTGATCCCGGCTGGATTCTGACAAGGCGCCGGTCTGCAAGGTTGCGGAGGTCTTTGCGGAAGCGTTCGTCATTGTTCTCGTAAAGGTACTTGCGCAGGGAGTTGGCCGTCACTGTTCTAAATGCCCCCACATCTTGAAGGACCCTGGCTTGCTCGGAATTCACTCGGTGGCGCTGGCCGCGATTCTGGTAGATGGCTTTTTCGTCATGCTCCCGTTCATGGGCGGGATTATTGGGCGAACCCCGCTCGCCTGTGGTGATCCGATCTTGTCTTGGCCTCAGAGATTCGTCGTGAAGCGACCGGCCCATGTGTCAGTCCTCCGACCGTTCACGAATCTGGGAAGCAAGGTCGTCTTCGCCAATTCTGAGTTGCTTGTCCACGTACACAAGTTTCTGACCGGTGTGCTTCAAGAAGAACTTTCTGGCAAGGAGGAAAAACGCTGCGAACAGATTGGCAAAGAGAAGGACTGAATAGAGGCCGATGGCCCATCCGTAGTCCCGAAAGATCGCTTGCCGGTATGGAATCAAGAATCTGAACCGATCCATGAGCAAGAAGCCAAACGCCATGAAAAGCGTTAGAGCCAAGAGCAATGCGTTTCCAATCATCGTTGCACCTCTTCGTACTCAGACGCGAGAACAGCCAGTGCGATTCGTGGAAGGCGAAACCATACAAAGGCATTGAAGATATTGTTGGCCTTGCTGGCTGATGAGTGATTAACTCGCAATTTACGTGGACAAGATGGTGTGATTCATACTAGGCCTTTGGGTTCATCTCTGTTAGCATTTCGGTCGAAAATGAGTGCAGATGGAGTGCCCAGGGGCGAAAAGTCTATGCACACCCTTCGTTCACCCGACGGCGCACCCACCTAGCTAGTACATCAAGCAGGGTACGGATTCGAATGGGCACAAATCTCATAGAAATCGAGCGGATGTTGTTTCGATACCCGGCCCAAGATGGCGGCACAAATCGCTGGAGTTTGGAAATTGACCATCTTGCAATTCCGCGTCGCGTAGTCTGCCGTATTCAAGGCGGCAATATGGTCGGGAAGACGACGCTTCTTCGCATTCTTGGAGGTCTTGAACAGGTTCTGTTCTCGCCTGAAACAAAGGTATCGGGTACGTTGCTGAAGAACTCTCACCAGCGATCGGGTGTCTACGAACGACTTGAGAGCCGGAACACATGTTTTCTGTCTCACAGCGATCGGATGTTCCCCGAACTATCGATCTGGGAGAATGTTAAGGTTGCTCGAAGCTGCGGGCCCAGAAAAGGAAACGAAGCACATCAGCGATTTAGGGACTACATCGGGGGCCTAAGTATTTTGCAGGGGGCTACAGAGAACACTCCTCTTGGTGAGTTATCATCCGGTGGCCAGGCGCTTATCCGCCTTGCACGGGCATTTACTTGGGGAGCGCAGATGGTCCTTATTGACGAGGTAACTGGCCACTTGGACGACGCAAGCGCCAAGACGTTCTTTCAACATTTAAGAACTCTCGTAGACGGAGATTGTTCCGTGGTTCTTGTTTCGCATGATAGGCGGGATCATGAACTTGCCGAGAGTCTGGTCGATGATCGGACTCGAATCGTTGTTGCCTTAATCGAATTGAAGGATGGGCGCTCATGCGTTACCGAGCATTTCTACTCCTGATTCTTCTACTGATTCTGCTCGCGGCATCGACGAGCTCACCAGCAATGGCATTGCTGGTTCTGAAGAATTGGCTTCGCTCCGCACTCCCACTCGCGCCGCTGTCCTTGGCGGCGGCCCTCATTATTTCCTGTGGACAGATAGACATAGCTTCTGGAGCCGCATTTAGCTTTGTTGGAATGATCGTCGTGGCATGGACCCACGCTTACGGCTCGGAAGGCACAGCAGTGGCTTGGCTGATTGGTTGGAGTGCAGTTGTCGTCTTTTATTTTCTGATGTATTTCATCGTCGTTGTTGGACGCGTGCCAGCCCTTCTTTGCACGATCGGTATGGCGTTGGCCGGCCAGAGTATTTCATTGTTGCTTCAGGCATATGTTAATCGTAGCGCCGTTTCACTGCCAGGCTCACAGCAAAGCGGCGGACTGACAGTTCCATTGACAGGGCTCGGAGCGTTCGACTTCAGTGGCGTCTGGACGATCCTGATTGTCGGTCTGTTAGTTCTCTGGCGCTACAGGTCGAATGCAGGCCTCGACCACATCGCGGTGGGCATGGATCCCAGGGCAGCGAGAATTGCAGGGATCAACACGAAGGTGATTTACCTCTCAGCTTTCATTGCCAGCGGCATTTTGGTCGGCCTTTCATCCTTGCTATTCATGGTCGGCGTTCAACTTGGTGGATGGGCTACAAATGTGGGTTGGGGCAAGGAATTGTTTGCCATTGCCGCAGCAGTCATCGGCGGGTGCCGAATCACTGGTGGCCGATTCGATCCTGTCTGCATACTCCTCGCCACAGTGCTGGTGTTCGGAGTTCGAGACATTACGAATGCGCTCAACCTCCCCCTTGAACTGGATTATCTGGTGCTCGGTACCGGGGTCATCTTAGTAGCACTCATCGACAGAGGTCGGCCTAGCGCGGATTTGAGGGCTTGAAAAACCATCTTCCCAACTATTGATAGAGGCAAATATTTGGAGAACTCAAGGGACTTCGCAATTCATGTTGAAATCGAGTAGGAAGGTCCCCACATTCGTTATCATCCTAGTCGCCATTCTTAAGGAGGCCAAATGACTTGGTGGACGGCTCGAAACCTTTGGAAAGTCGGAATACCTGTGCTTGTTCTGGCAGCAATCGTTGCTTTTTCCTGGATTCGACGCTCCCGAGAAAAACAGCCTCCAAGAATTGTTGTCATTCTTCCGTCCGCAATCAATCCCTACTGGATCGAAGTCCGAAGAGGCGCAGAAGAAGAGGCAAATGAATTGGGCGCGCGCGCACAAGTTCATATTGAGTCCAGTCAAAGTATGGATGCGGCTGACCAAACGGCCCTATTGAATAGCTTTTTGTCGAGACAGCTTGCAGATGCACTTGTTCTGGGCCCTGCTTCGGATACGGATACGGTTCCCACGGTTGCGAAGTATTCTGACGCCGGCAAGCCTGTTGTCGTAATTGATACAGAGCTCAACCCGAAAGAAGTAGCTTCTCATCATGTCAACATTGCGGCATTCATTGGGTCAGACAACATCGACGGCGGGCGAAAAGCCGGTGCGGTAATGCTTGAAGCTCTGAAGAATGTTAAATCACCTCGGGTTCTCCTCCTCGAAGGCCTGCCAGTCCACCAGAGTGCCCTGGACCGAGCCCAAGGCTTCCGGGAGGCGATTGGCAAACGTGCACAGATCGTCGCAGTGAACGGCGAGTGGAGCCGCGACAAAGCGCAAGAGTTGGTCGCCTCAAAGTTCTCCCGCGAACACTTTGATGGAATATTCGGGAGCAATGATGAAATGGCCTTAGGGGCTATCACGGCTCTCAAGGCGCGCAACACGCCTCGAGCAGAGTGGCCGATTATAGTCGGGTTTGACGCGACACCAGACGGCCTAAAGGCGTTGGCAAGCGGTGACATGTACGCAACAATCGCACAAGATGCGAGGGGACTTGGAAAGCGTGGGGTCGAGGACGCATTCAAAGCATTAAGCCATGATCCTTCATTGGTACCGAAGGAAATGCTTGCAGTCATAGTCCGCAAACAGTGATTTGTCACATGGGTTTGTCCAGTGCATAAATGCCTATGAGTGATTTCGAGAAAATGTTTACGCATCCTGTGATTGAGCGCTTACGTGCCGCTGAGCATCAGAAGTACGATGGCAACTACTTCGCTGAACACTATTGGCGAGAAGATCTGCCCGGCTTGACTGGCAACCGAGGACTGAGTTACGACGATCCTGATCACCGACAGCGTTTTGTGTTTCTCTATGACAAGGTGATCAAGCCCTTAAATCCTAAGACTCTCCTTGACGTAGGGTGCGGAACCGGCCTCCTTATCGACCAGGCACTCCGAGACGGAGTAGATGCATATGGGATTGACTCTTCTTCAATTGCACAACAGAGTTACCACACCAGAACGCAAGGACGATGGCCGGATCGTTTTCGGCTAGGTTCAATAACCACATTACCCTTCCAGTCCAGTCAGTTCGAGTTGTGTGTGTGCCTCGACGTGTTGGAGCACATTATCGTATTTGATATATTCCATGCAGTAACGGAGCTGTGTCGCGTGTGTTCGAAAGATATTGTGTGTTCTATCAACATGGACAATCCGTACCAGTTTCATCCGACAATTCTGTCTCGGTCCTCATGGGTCGCTTTATTTGAAAGTACGGGTGTCGTTACGTATCAACGTGACCGAACAGCTAAATTGTCGTCGCTGATAAGCCCTATATACCAAGAATACGAGGTTTTTGTATTTAGCAAACTGGGGACAAAATGACAAGATCGTAGGCACCATAGCGTTTGCATGAGTGGTCGAACCCAGGGGCCTGGAGCCGTCGCTGTGCGATGTGGTTTTGCCAATCGTGTTGGAATGGGGGCCCGCTTGCATGAATTCGATGAAGCTAGAGACCGTCGCAGCTTTTCTTGCAATTGCGTTCTATAGCATTGGCTTGATAAAGGATATTCGGGAGACCTCGAGTTTCCACGAGTACTTCTTTGGGCCAGTACCGTTTGTGGTGTTAATCGTCGTAATCGGCCGTCTTGTGTGGAGAGGGACGCAGACCGATAGAGCGATCGCTGGCAGCAAGCAGGAAAAAGCTCAGCTTGAAAGCCAATTGGCGATAGCAACAGCAGAGCTCAATGACATTCGGCCATTGGTGGCTGTCTTCTTGCCGAACTCTCCGACCCAGGCTGACAGTTTTTGGATGGAATTCTCCGATGCCGTCAGGTCAGCATTACAGGAAAAGAATTACCAGCCCGATATTCGCACTTTAAAAGCCGATTATTCAGGTCAAGAGCAGATTTCGGAGCTGAGGCGATTCAGATGGGACTCCGTTAAGGCCGCGATCGTTTCACCTGCTGATAACACGGTAATCCCTGAACTCGTAAAGATCCTCCAGGGACTGGGGACAAATCGGCGTCCTGTTGTTGTCCACGATATGGCGCCTGACGAAGCTCGGAGGGCGTTTTCTGGGTCCAATCTTTCGGTCAACATTGTTTGCGTGGACAATGAGCGAGGTGGCTGGTTTGCGGCTGACACCATGCTCGCGTACTGGAAGGATAAGAATCTTTCTCCCCCTTACAAGGTTGTTTTAGTGCCTGGAAACAAGAATCACCCGCACTCGCGGCTGCGTCTATCGGGGTTCAAATCTCGAATGGAAGAAGCGAGAACTGACGTCCGCTATTACCCTACGCCGGATGGTGGTTGGACATACCAGGGAGCATATCGAGCGATGATGGAGCTCTTGGATAATGAGCAAGAGTTAAAGGAGTGCGCCGCCGTTCATGGCATTTTTGCTTGTAATGATGAAATGGCGATTGCTGTCGAGGATGCGCTTGCTAACGCTAAACATAAGCATCCGGCGTTCCAAGAGACCAGAATCGTTGGTTTTGATTACACCTTTATCCTGAGACATGCTTGGAAACGCAAGCAAAATGGACTTATTTTTGGCACTGTCAACGCTATGGTGGGAGATCAAGCATCAAAAGCCAGTGATCTGATAGCAGAGTTGATTTCTGGTCAAACGCCCTGGCCGACAGATCGAATTGTCGTCCCTGCGCCGGTGATCAAAGCGTAGCTCTTGATGACTGGCTTCTTGCTGTGCATACCCCATCGAAAGATAGAAGGATAGTTCCTTTTCACGTCCCGAACTTCGTACTCTGCCCCCCACTTGAGCCATTACGCTTTCGGGCTGATTCTGCGATTTCTTGTTTGATCCATTCTGCAAGGTCTGCGGGGCAAAAACGAACTGCGCCTCTGACATGGAAGCAAGGAATCAGTCCTGCCTTGGCCATCTTGTAAATGTGCTGCGGCGTAACGCCCAGCATCTTTGCCACCTCAGCAACTTTCAGGGCCTCTTTGCGGTTTTCGAGTATCTCGATGAGTCTCATCGCCGTTAAACTTTTGAGTAACCAGTTCGGTCATCAAAAGCACCTCCGATCCAACGCCCAGATTCTTCTTTCCTGAAAGGGACACGACCACAACAATTGCCAACCCGTTTGCGCGACGAGAGTTGCAGATTGTTTGAAAGCGTTGCCCAGGCAGGGACAGAGCGGGCAATAGACAAACCAGTAATAACCCAGCGGCACGCGAAGAGTTGCAGTGGCGCACGTCATAAACTTCTCGACTGACGCTAGTCGCCCTCAAAAGCGCCTCAAGAGGGCGCTCTTTACTTAGACACCTGATAGGTACGATGCGCTCCGAGCACCTCAAGTAAGACTTGAAATGTCTCTGAATTGTCAAAAGTACGACTTTTCAGAGGCACGCCTGCCGGAAGCCGCGCCCCGCAAGGGTTTCAACGGGCTCAATTCTTTTCAACTGGGTGGACCAAAGCCGCATTCCACGTGTGGCGGAAGAACTTTCAGCATCTCTGCCGCGTCTGAGTGTTCATACGTGCAGCAAGAATGCACGTTTCAGGATGTGACTTATGAACCTGATGCTCACGCTGATCTTTCTCCAATCCGGCAACAGTCCATGGGAAAACGCTGTCCAGCAGCTTCAAACGGCCTTCACTGGCCCGATTGCGAAGGGCCTGAGCCTCGTTGCGATTGTGGTTGGCGGTTTGATGTTTGCCTTCGGTGAAGGCGGCAACAAGCGGATGTTTGCCGGGATTGTCTTCGGCATTGGAATGGCAATCGCAGCGGTGAACTTCCTGTCCTGGCTCTTTCCGGGATCGTAGGAGATGGCAATGCACACGGAATGTCGTATTAATCCGACTCATAAGGCAATCAACAAACCTCTCACGATCCTAGGTGCGGAACGAAAGCTCTTTTTCGTTGCGCTGATCATGGGCGCAGCGGCGTTCAACCTGTTCGGAAGCTTGCTGGGTGGCATGTTGCTCTTTGGCTGTCTGTTCCTGTTGGCGCAATGGGCTACGCGGACAGACCCGCAAATCCTGCGAATCCTGCTCAACTCTGGCAAGTTTCGCCGTGAATACGATCCGGCAAAGTTCTTCGAGCCAAACGTTCGGGTGATTGAACATGCTTAGGTTTTCCAAGATCGTCAAGAGCTACAAAGAAACCGGCGCTCTGAATGAGCATGTGGCGATCTTTGGCTTTTTGGATGACAAGGTCTTTCTGACGAAAGGCGGTGACGTTGGCGTTGTACTCAGAGTCGAGGGGGTCGATTACGAATGTTTGGACCACAAGCAGACTGACAGTCTAACCAAACGACTGGAATCGGCTCTCCGGCTTCTGGGGCCGCAATACCGCGTTTATCAGATTCTCTTCAAGTCCAGCGGAGAGACGATTCCACATGGCGAATACAACAACCCGGTAGTTAGGCAAGCTATTGATGACCGCACGGCTTATTTTGAGAAGAAGGCCGGCGAACTCTACTCGCTACAGATCTATTACGTGATCCTGTACGAAGGAACGGCGCATCATCGCAGCATCACCGGCACGATTGCGCGGCTCGCTTCTGAACCGAAGGGAGCGACTGAAGAGCTTAAGGGCTTCTTGAGCAGCAAGAAGCAAACCCTCCTCATTGGCAGTGCGATTGAAAGGCAGCACCGCACTTTGCTGCATCAGGTTCGGAGTCTGATTCTTCAGCTTAGTGATTTCCTCTCGATTGAGATGTGTGCCAAACAGGAGGCTTTCAGAGTTCTGAAAAGGCTCCTGAACTTCTCCCTGGCGAAGATCGAGCATGCGCGGCTGAAATATGACACGCATGTGGACTATTTCTTGGCTGATTCGGCCCTTGAGTGTTATCCGGGACATCTCCTGATAGACGACTGCTACGTAAAAGCCCTCTCCCTAAAAGAGCCCACCGCGCAGAGCTGGCCCCTGATTCTCCGGCAATTGTTGGAGGTCGGGGCCAGCTACCACGTCGTCACGGAGTGGAAAGCTCAAGACAATACGGCGGCCCGTAAGCGAATTCAATCGATGCGGCGGCACTTCCATAACAGCAAGACTTCGCTGTTCAGTCAGCTTAAGGCCGATGGTTCAACGAATCCGGGCGAACTGCTGGTGGACGATTCCAAGGAATCGCTCGTTCGCAGCCTCGGTGAATGCCTGAAAGAGATTGAGCTAAATGGGAACTACTTTGGCGAGTTTTCGCTGACTGTCGTTGTGTATGACAGGGATTTGTCGGCAGTCGAGAAAGCCTGCGCTGAGTTTTACAAGGTTTTCTCAATGCACGATGGTTTGCTGTACGAGGAACGTTACAACCTCTTGAACGCGTTCTTTGCGACCGTACCGGGGAACCGCCATTTCAATCTACGGTATCTCTGGTTGTTGAACGCGAACTATGCGGATTATTCCTTTCTCTTCACGTTGCACACGGGAGAGCAGCAGAACAAGCACTTGAAAGCCGAATACCTGGCGGCGCTTGAAACGAATCACGGCACCCCGTACTTCCTCAATCTGCATTATCAGGACACGGCTCACACCGTCGTTCTGGGCCGTACCGGATCGGGCAAGTCGTTTTTTCTTAACTTTCTCATCACGAATTTGCAGAAGTACGATCCATACACCTTCATTTTCGACCTGGGCGGAAGCTTTCGCAGTGTCACGCAACTCTTTGGCGGCGCGTATCTGAAAGTGAGTGCCGAGCAGTCCGAATTCACGATCAATCCGTTCTCGCTGGAGCCGACGCCCGAAAACCTAAACTTCTTGTTTTCGTTCGTCAAAGTGCTTGCCGAAGGCCGTGGCGCGATTCCACTGACTCAGGCTGAGGAAAAGGATCTGTATGCACAGATTCAGAACCTGTACATCTTGCCGGCTAGCTTGCGAACGCTGAGTGTCCTGACGAACACTTTGCAGAAGTCGTTGGCCAATCGGCTGGAGAAGTGGGTTCGGGGCGGACAATACGAACACGTCTTCGACAACGAGACCGATACGCTGACGCTCTCGCATTTTCAGTGTTTCGATTTCGAGGGAATGGACCGTTACCCCGGTCTAATTGAGCCTTTGCTGTTCTATATCCTGCATCGGGCGAATGCGTTCATCTATAGCCCGGAATCGGTCACGAAATTCAAGGCGTTCTTCATTGATGAAGCATGGCGGTTCTTCGGACATCCTGCAATTCGCAATTACATCGTGGAAGCCTTGAAGACCTGGCGCAAGAAGAACGCCGCCATGATCCTCTCCACCCAATCGCTTGATGAGTTGGACAAGTCAGAGATTGTGAACGTGGTGATTGAGAGCTGTGCGACGAAGATTTTCCTGGCGAATCCTGACATGGATCGAGACCTCTATCGAGACACGTTCCACCTGAATAACAACGAAATCGAGATGATTTCGACCCTAATTCCCAAGCGGCAGGCGCTCGTAAAACGACCTGATCTGGCGAAAGTCGTCAACCTGGAGGTTGACGCGAAGAGCTACTGGCTCTACACGAGCGACCCAAAAGAAAGTTTCAAGCGCGAACAGGCATTTCGTGAGCACGGCTTTGAAAGAGGTTTAGAGGTGTTGGCAAGGAGTTCCCTATGAAACGACTCATTACAATTGCTTTCCTCGTGGTGCTGGCATTGTCGGCTGCGGCCCAGAACCACGAGGCGCGAACCATCAAATACGCGGCCAAAGACATCGTTCTGATCAAAGCCAAACTCCGCTATACCACGCTGATTGTCCTGCCTCAGAACGAGAAGATTCTGGACTTCGTGACCGGAGACAAAGATTTCTGGGTTGTGGAGGGAACGCAGAACTTCTGCTACATCAAACCTGCGAAGCAAGGAACTAGTACAGACGTGACGCTGATTACAGCTTCCGGCAACGTGTACTCCTTCCTCGTTAAGGAAGTTGGGGAGAGCGACGATCCCGACGTGAAGGTGTTTATCGAGCCCAAAGATCAGTCCATCCTTCAGGCCATCAATGCACCTCCCAAGTTTGTGCCGTCGAGCGACGCGGAAGCAACGCGAGTGCAGGCAGCAATTGCAGCCACTCGCGCGGAGCGAGACAAGGAAACGTTCCGGGCCGATTACCCGATCAACAAGCTCAAGTTTGACTACATGTTTGACAAAGACAAGAAGCCGTTCTTGGTGTCAGCAATCTACCACGATGAGAGGTTCACCTATATCCGTTGTGCTGCGCAGGAAAAGCCAACGTTGTATGAGGTCAAGGATGGCTCGCCGAACCTCATCAATTTTGATCTGCGAAACGGCGTTTATGTGGTGCCCAAGATCCTCGATTCCGGCTATCTGGTGATCGGCAAGCACCGCATGGATTTCAAGAGGCAGGAGTAGTGCCATGTCGCAGATCAACGAAAATCAGAATCTGGCGCCCAACGTTCACGACAAGAGAAAGCCCGCTCCCGGCGTCCTCCCCAAGAACGCTCAGACATGGGTCGTGATGGGACTGACAGCGGTCATCATGATCATGCTATGGGTTTCCGGGCCAGCGAAGGGAGCGAAGTCGTCACAAAAAACAGAGACTTCCAAGCCGGAAACGGTCGTCGGACTCAGTCCTGCAGAAATCGCTTCTCGCCTCGAACAGGAACGGCGAGACCAACAGACTCCCTTTACGCCCGCGCAGCGGCTCTTTGGCCAACGGGCGGGACGTGCGGATGATCCGGGCCCCGCAATGGGCAGTCAGGGGGCTGCTTCGCCCGCGGAGCAAGATCCGATCAAACAGGATTTGAAGCGCCGGGAATATATGGCGCGGTTCGCCTCGAATGTGTCGCTGAGCTATCGTTCGCCTCAGGCTAGCGATTCAACCAAGGCTGCAATCGACCCCGCTTCGCAATTAGCAATGGATTTGTCGTCCATTGAACTGCCCAGTCCTCCCCCAAGTGTCACCAACAGCGTTCTGCCGCAGGCGTCGCAACAGTCCACCTCTCCGGCAGAACCAACAAGTAAGAAAAGCAATCCGAATTTCAAT
>Ga0335078_10002025_pt1 | contig 30707 bp, 25 predicted proteins | sample Lox_Sample_32_FD_206711 | JGI IMG/M metagenome (GOLD analysis project Ga0335078, IMG submission 206711) | Soil microbial communities from Loxahatchee National Wildlife Refuge, Florida, United States - Lox_Sample_3.2 | ecosystem: Environmental > Terrestrial > Soil > Wetlands | place: USA... | reverse complement strand
ATTTCTTGGTCGACAGCTCCTCGACCCATAGGTCGGCGGCGTACGATCCGCGATAATGTTTCCGCGACCAGACGCTCGGATGGCGCTGAAAAGCCAGTTTCGTCCCGTCCGGCGAGTAGCTGGCCCAGGCGCCCCAGTCCGTATTCAGAGGCTGCTCGATGCCACCCTCTACCGGCACTTCCCAAAGAGTCGCAACCGAGGGAAAGGCGCCATTGCCGCGCGTGGACGAGAACACCACTTTTTTGCCGTCCGTCGACCAGCCAACCACGTCGTCATTGGCGGCGTTGAACGTCAATTGCTTCGGCTCGCCTCCGTTAACGGACACTATGTACACATCGTTGTTGCCGGCGCGGTTCGAGGAAAAAGCCACCCACTGGCCGTCCGGCGAGAATCTCGGGAACTGGTCGCGGGCGCGGTTGACCGTCAGCCGGCGTATATCCGTGCCGTTCTCATTGGCCACCCAAATGTCGCCCAGATACGTGAAGGCGACTTTGCCATGCGCGTAGGTGGGATGCCTCAGCAGGCGGGTTTGGGCCGAGGCCGCGATCGACAAAAGCAGGGCGAGACTGGTAATCAGCGCGCTTCGAGACATCTGAACCTCCATGTGCGGAATATAGAGATATTAATTGCTGGAATTGCGGCGCGCAACTGCCTTTCGGGAATCGCCGTATCGGAACACCATCTCTCGCCTCCGCCGGTGCGTCACCCGCGCTTCCGCTTGCGAAACACGTATCGAATGGGCGTGGCCAGCCATTCGCCCAGGAAGCGAAACGGATGCCGCCGGTTCCAGCAAAGCCCCACCAGCAGCGCCGCCAGGTATTTCCACAGGCTTGGCTGGAGCGGTTCGAAGAATTGGTCGCGATAATCGATGCGATATGCCGTGTATCCGAATATCCAGGAAAGCGGCACATAGCCGTAATGCCGCCGCAGCAGATCCATGGTCGCGCGAAACAGGGGAAGCCGCTGCGAAATCGTCATCGCCCCGCGATGCATCCGCGAATTGGCCAGGTACTCCCCAATATGTGCGAAACGAAACCCCGCCTTCGTCATGCGAACCCACAAATCGTAATCGAAGGAACGGTTGAGCGGGTCCAGCTCGCAGCGCCGATAAGACGACGCCCGCAGGAATGCGGCCGGCTGGCAGATGAAACAATCGCGCTCCAGCAGGCGGGCATCGAACGGTTGTGTCGGATACCGCCGGATGGTGGCGCCGTTTTCGTCAATCCACCAGCCTTCGCCGTAGACGACATCGATTTCCGGATGCGATGAAAGGTAGCTGGCGGCAGTGCCGACCGCTCCCGGCAGTAGAGTGTCGTCGGCATTCAGCCATGCCAGGATTTCGCCTTTCGCCTGCCGAAACCCCTTATGGATTGCGTCCGAGGGACCCCTATCCGGGCCGGTCGTGTAAGACAGCCGATCATGATAGCGTTCTAACAGTTCCAGGCTGCCATCGGTCGAGCCGCCATCTACCACCAGGTACTCGATCCGGGGATAATCCTGAGCGAGGACGCTGTCAATACACTCGCCGAGGTACCGCGACATGTTGAACGACGGGGTAACAATGGTGACAAGCGGTGTGGCCGGTGACGCGTCGGGCTCGGGCACGTTGAGCCTTCAATATAGCCCGCTTACCAGCCGAGCGGGGCTCTCAGGGCGCTTTGGAATGAGTGTCTCCAACGCGAGGATCGGGCGACTTCACCGGCTTCGGACCGTCCTCCGGAATCGCGCCGCGTCCGAACTGTTCGATCGTCTGGCTCAACTGTCTGAGCGATTGCGCGAGGCTCTCCCGCGCTTTCTCCGCGACCTTCCTATCCAGCTCATTAAGCTTCTGCTTTTCAATAGGTTCGCGCTTGCGCGGCAAAGGCTCGGCGCGGCGCACGAGGTATTCCAGAATCGCGATCGAAGCCAGCAGGACCAGAAACGTCATCCATCACACTCACTGCCCCTTAAATCGGATATTTGCCAGGAATCTTTAGAGGTCTGAAATCGCACGCCGGTTCTGTATGGCCCATTAACCCTTTCAGTACCGCCAGGTATCCAGAAGAGCCGTGGATCGAGTATCATACTTGCATGCCCGAGCAGAGCGCCGTGCAGGTGCGAGTTCTGCCGGACGGCAAGTTGCAGGACGCTTCCGTAATCGGCTGGAAGGGCCGCCTTCTGGAGTTGGATCTTTCCGGGAAGAATTTCCCATTGGGAACACTATTCGAAATCGGGGACGGACCGATGGTGTATTTGGGTGAAGTGCAACAGCAGACCGGCTCCGCCGTGGTAGTGGCGATCGAGCACTCGGTGGATTATGGCCGGCTGAAGCCGATCCAGGAAATCTGGGGCTGATGCACGAACTCCTGATTCCCGGATTGCTGTGGATGACGGGCAAGGCCTTTGTCATTGCCGTCATTCTGACCCCCATCATCCGCGATATTTCCCGCTCGTTCAACCTCGTGGACCGGCCGGGGAAGCGCAAGGTGCACGCTCATCCGCTGCCGCGCGTGGGCGGCATCGCCATAGCGATTGCCTACTGCGTTTCGCTGATTTCCTTTTCCGGTTCCAGCGTTTCGGTGACCGATTCCATCCCCGTCTGGCGCATTCTTCCGGGCGCCGCCCTAGTCTTCCTCACCGGCCTGCTGGACGACGTTTTTTCGCTGAAGCCCATCCTGAAGATCATCGGATTGGCGGGCGCCGCTTCCGTGGCTTTTGCGTGCGGGATCCGCATGGGCGGACTCGCTGATCATCCGCTGGGCGTGTGGCTCGAATTTCCGCTGACGGTTCTTTGGCTGGTCGCCACCAGCAACGCGCTCAATCTGATCGATGGCCTCGACGGACTGTGCGCCGGCATGGGCCTCATGAGCACGCTGGCGCTGTTTACCGCGGCCATGCGGCATGGCAATTTTTCATTGGCGTACGCCACCCTGCCGCTGGCCGGCGCCCTGCTCGGATTTCTCTGCTACAACATCAATCCCGCCACCGTGTTCCTGGGCGATTCGGGCGCGCTCACCATCGGCTTCCTGCTCGGCTGTTATGGAATGATCTGGACGCAGAAGACGTCCACGCTGATCAGCATGATGGTGCCCATGCTGGCGCTTTCGGTGCCGCTGCTGGATGCGTCGCTGGCGGTGGTGCGGCGGTTCCTCCGGCGGCAGCCGATTTTCTCGGCCGACCGGAGCCATATTCACCATCGCCTGCTCGACCGCGGCCTTTCCCCGCGCCAGGCCGTCTGGGTGCTCTACCTTTTCGCGGCGCTGGCGGCCGGCATGGCGCTTCTGGCCAGCTCCTTCATGGGCACGCGCTATCAGGGCTTCATCATTCTCCTGTTCTGCGGCGTGGCGTTGATCGGAATCCGGCAGCTCCGCTACTCCGAATTCGGCATCATCGGCCGGCTGCTGCTGCGCGGCGGAATCAAACGCACCGTGAACCTCCGCCTGAAGATCGAATCCCTGGCGTCGGTTCTGCAAAGAGCCGCCACGGAAAGCGATTGGTGGACGGCATTGGCGGGGGGCATGGAGGCGTTGAATCTGACCGGCGTGCGCTGGATCGGTCCCCACGGAACGAGGGAGAGGCGCATCACCGTGGGCGAATTCGATTGGTCGTTCCGCATTCCCGTGACGGAACACGACTCGATCGAGCTGGAGGGCATTTTCGGCCTCGCGTACACCAGGTCTTTCGAGCTGGTGGAATTGGGTGAAATGCTGCGGCGCACGCTTCGCGAAAAACTGGCGGCCGGCGCGGCAGGCCCCGAGCTGGCGAAGGCAGCCGCCGCGGCGGAAAATGCGTCGCCCGTCTTGCAATGAGCCTGGTGTCCCGGAGTTCGTTCCGCTGGATTGTGCTTTTCGATCTTCTGGCCAGCTTTGCCAGCTTCCTGGCGGCCTTCTGGCTCTACGGCTCGCTGCTCGACGCGGAGTATTCCTTTGCCATGCGCGCGGGCTGGACCGGGGATCTGGCCCTGTCGGCCGTCATCGCCTGGATGGGAGTCGAACTTCTGGGGGGCGGCTGGCGCGGCGGGATTCGCAATTGGTTCGATCTTTCCTTCTGCGCCGTCGGGTTCAATCTCGTAATCCAGTACGGCCTGAATTACTTCGGAATGCTGCAGCCCGTGCCCTGGCTGGTGGCGCTCGCCGGCGGAGTGCTGGCGGTCACGCTCATCGCTGCGTCGCGCCGCGCCCTTACGCGAATCGGGCAGGAGAGGCCCTCGATCCTGCTGGTTGGCTACGATTCCGTAACCGCGGAAATCGCCGCGCCCCTGCGCCCGCGCATCCTCGGCGTCCTCACCCGCCGCGAAGAATCCGTCCCCGCCGGCCTCAAGGTGCTCGGCGATTATCAACGCTTCGACGAAGTGGTGGCCGCGTCCGAGCCCCGCTGCATTGTCCTCACCGGTTCGGATTGGGCGGCCGACATCTCGGCGCGGCGGCTGCTCGATCTTCAGTGCTCCGGCGTCAGTGTCGAAGACGCGCCGGCGGTTTTCGAGGATGTGCTGCAGCGTGTCTGCTGGCAGCGCATGCGTCCCGTGGAATTACTGCTGGCTTCGCCTGTAACCGGCAATCGTTCGGTGCGGACTTTGCAAGCCGTCTACACCAACCTGGCGGCGCTGGCGCTGCTGCTGGCCGCCGTTCCGCTCTTTATCCTGCTCGGCGCCCTGGCGTCGATCGCCAACGGCGGACCCGCTTTTGAAGCCGTCCCCTGCTCCGGACTGCAGCGCATCCCGTTCCGGCTGATGCGCTTCCGTACCCGCCGCCGGGATGGTGCGATTTCCTGGATGGGCCGCGCGCTGGCTTCTTTGCACCTCGTGAATCTGCCCCAGTTGTGGAACGTGGTGCGCGGCGAGATGGGATTGTTTGGACCGCCGCCGGTTCGCACCGAGTTCGCCGGGCGGCTGAGCGAGATCATTCCCGCCTACCCGCATCGCTTCGCCGTCAAGCCCGGAATGCTGGGATGGTCGCAGGCCAACCTGCGCGGCGCCCCCGAGCCGCAGGACGATGCCGCGCGGCTGGGATACGATCTCTACTACGCCAAGCAGCAGAGCCCGTCCTTTGATATCGATATTCTGCTGCGCACCCTGTTTCGAACTCGCGAAGCGCACGGGCGGATGGGCCGTATCGCATGACTGCGGCGATTCTGCTGGCCATCGGGACCGCCGTTGCCCTCTACATCATGGTGGTCTATCCGCTGCTGCTGGCCTTCCGGCCGGGGAAACCGGCGCCTGACGTCGCCAGGGATCCGCAATTTCGAACCACCGTCTCGGTTTTGCTGGCGGTCCACGACGGCGCGGCCTTCGTTCGCCAAAAGCTGGAGTGCCTGCTGGCCCTGGATTATCCCCGCGAGTTGCTGGAGGTGCTGGTAGTCTCGGACGGCTCCGCGGACGGCACCGACGAAATCGTCGAGACCTTTGCCGATCGCGGCGTCCGTCTCATCCGCGTGCCGCGCGGCGGAAAGGCAGCCGCCCTCAACGCGGGACTGCGTCAGGCCACGGGAGAGATTCTGTTCTTCACCGACGTCCGACAGGCGCTCGCGCCCGATGCCTTGTCCCGCCTGGTGGCGAATTTCGCCGACCCCACCATCGGCGCCGTCACCGGCGAATTGCGGATTCTCGATCCGGATCATGCCGGTGAACAGGCCGACATGGAGTTGTACTGGCGATACGAATTGTGGGCGCGCCGCCAGCACTCGCGCATTGATTCCATCTACAGCGTCACCGGCTGTATTTATGCCATGCGGCGCCGCCTGGCGCAGCCGCTTCGGCCCGATACGCTTACCGACGACGCCGTGTTTTCCCTGCAGGCATTCTTCAGCGGCTACCGGGTGGTGTTCGATCCAACAGCCATCGCCACCGACTTCCCGACGGCCCCGGGAGGCGAGTTCCGCCGCAGGCTTCGCACCCTGGCCGGTCTCTGGCAGCTTCACGTACGGCAGCCACGGCTCTTCTCGAGCCGCAACCGGATGCGATTTCACTTCCTCTCCTACAAGTTCGCCCGCCTCGTGCTGCCCTGGGCGATTCTCCTGATCTGGGGCGCGACATTTGCCCTGCCGGATTCCGGTCCCCGCACCTTTCTGCTGGTGGACGAATTGGTCCTGCTTATTCTGGCGCTGCTCGATCCGATCGTGCCCAGACGGTTTCCGCTGAAACGGATCTCCTCTCCCGCCAGGACGTTTCTGGCGATGAATGCCGCCGCCTTGATCGCGCCGGCGTTGCTTTGGGCGTCCCCGCAGAGCATCTGGAAACCGACCCGCGTCCGCGTGCGCCAGTAACCCGCGCCAATCGATCTCGCCGCTACTGCACCCAGATCTGTACCGTCGGCGCCGTGACGCCCTGGGCAATGATGACCACCGGGAATTGAGCCGCCGTCATGCCGTTGCCGACATTGGGCACCGAAGCGTTGACCTGGTACAGGCCCGCGACCGAATCGGGCACGAACCCGGCATACGACACGGACGCCGCCTGCCCGCCAATGGTGACCGTGGGGAGCGTCGCCGCCGCGTTTCCCAGGCACGGCGGCGAGATGTTCGCGGATAACAGCGCGGATCGTATCACGGCTCCATCAATGCTGCTCCAGCCGGGATTCGGCGCGGTATATCCCGTCGGGGGAGTATAGCCGCCGCCCGTGAGACTGGTATTGACGGTGCCCATATAGCCGGTGGGCGCCAGAGTGCCATTGCCGGCCGCGCCAAGCGGCGCCAGACAGGTGGTCGGAGGATTGGCGGATACCACCGGAGCGTTCACCCCCGTGCTGTCCGGAATGCCCAGGCCGGTCATGTAGATGGATACGATGCTGGTTCCTCCGATGGCGGGAGTCGTCTGCGTGTTCAGTATGTAACTGCTCGCGTCCATGATCGCGCCCTCACCGGTGGAGTCCAGCTCGAACGCACCCGGATCCACGGCGGCGACGTTGATCAGATAAGCCCCCGAGCTGTTGGACGCCGAGGGACTCGTGGCCGAAGTATCGAATCCCACGACCACCTTCACCGTTCCCGTGCCCAGTTGCGCCAGAATCGACGCCGGAACCACGGCGTTGATCTGATTGTTGTTGGCGAACAACAGGTAGCCGGGGACATTGGCCCAGGCCGTTCCCAGGCTGCTGATCTTGCTGAACAGCACCGACAGTTTGTGCGTGCCGCCGTCCGGGCTCAGATATGCCGGATAGCGGAAGAATGCATCGAGCGATGCCACGATCGGATTGGCGCAGCCGGACAGCGACGACGGGCAGAAATTCGCGCCGAAAATGCTGATCAGATCGTAAGGAGCGATGCTAGGGTTCGAGCCCAGGACCGGCGCGGCCAGCGTCGATGCGCTGGTAATGCTGGTGATGATGGGCGCGGTCGTGATGGTCAGGTTCTTGGTGGCTTGCGGCAGGCTGGCCGAACCGTTCGCCAGCCCGACCGTCAGCGTCCCCGCCGCGCGGAACGGCACCCCGGTAGTGTCATAGGGAATCGCGATCGTCATGTTCTGGCTGTTCAAAACATGCACGGTGCAGGCGGCGCACAACGAAACCGTGCTTCCCGAGCTGGTGAAAACCTTGGTGGTCTGGATGCTGTTCTGCACGAAGTTATTCCCCAGCACGGCGATCGTCACCGTTCCCGAAACCGTCGTGCTGATCACCGGAACCGCCGCCGGCGAAAGCGATGCGATGGTAACCGGAGGCGGCGCCACCGAGATGTTGATGTGAACTGTCTTGGTGCCAGAGCTGCCATAGGTGATGGTCACCGTCGCCTGCATCGTCTCCCCAGCCTGCGCCTGGGAATACGCCGTCGGGCTTACGGTTAATGGAACGGTGGTTCCCCAGCCATAAGCAATTCCCTGAACGGCGAACGGCGAAAGCCAGTTCGTGACACCCATGACGGTTGCGCTGCTGGCGATCGCGGCCGTGAACGGGATCGGAATCGTGCTGGTCGAGAAAATCGTCAGGCTGATCACCGGATAGGGCTGGCCGATCTGCCAGCTGATATTGATCGGGTCGGCAGGTTGCACACTCAGCCCCGGAGCCGTATCCGTAACGTTCAATATCACCGGAACGATCCCGGTCGTAATACTGCTGCCCGTGATCTGGACATTCGCCGAGTACACGCCTACCGGCAACGTGGCCGCGATGGCGCTCACCTGGAACGTCAGATTTTGCGATGACCCGGTCGCTAACCCGTTCATGGGAGTCACTTGCAGCCAATCCGGAGAGCTGGCCGGATTCACCGAAAAATAGTCCGATCCGGAGGCATCCGTAACGCCCACCGGCACCGTCCCGCACGACGACGACCCTTTCGCGCAGCTCAAAGCTACCGAGGTGGGGCTGAAAGTCAAGGTATTGGCCGCGCGGAGAATGCCGCCACCGGCCACGATAGTCAACGCCAGCAGCGTTCGACAGAATATGCTTCGCCACATAGGTCTGATCCAGTTGTTCGACCGGCATTGAAACCGCCGGACATATCTGCCTTATCGGCAGAGTCCGTGCGGGCTTTAAGCGCCCGCGGAGGGGCCGTCATGACACGGCTGCCAGATCGCACCTTGACAGGCACAAATTCGCGGTGTACTTAAGGCTTTATGGCTTGGGTGTGCCCGCAATGTGACCGAACCTTCCGTCAGGTAAATCAGCGGCATGCGTGCGGCGTAGGCAGCGCCGCCGCCTTGCTCAAAAACAGGCCGCCGGCGCTCGCCGATCTCTACCGCAAACTCGAGACCACGGTGAGAAGCTTCGGCCGCGTCGAGGTGGTCACGCGTAACCGCTACGCATTGTTCCGCACGACACGCATCTTCGCCGACCTGACGGTGATGCGGGACGCCCTGCGCGTGGTAATCCACCTCGGCCGCAAGGCCGGCGCTCCGTGCTTCGTCAAAATCGGGCCGGGCGGCAATCGCGTCTCGCACGTCGCCCTGGTCCGAACCGCCGGCGACCTCAGAAGCATCATCCCGTTTCTGCGCGAAGCCTTCGATCTCGCTGCCGGCGAAGAGTCATAAGATTTCGCCATTCGCCCCAAACCTCTCGGGTTGACATCTTACCTGAGTTGCCGCATACTCAGGTCAGATGTCGACCCAAGAACGCCTCGAGCTCCTCCAGGGCACCCTCGACCTTCTCATCCTCCGCACCCTCATCTTCGGCCCGCGGCACGGACAGGGCATCGCCCGCGCCATCCAGGAAACGTCCGCCGACGAGCTTCTGGTCGAGCACGGCGCCCTCTACCCCGCCCTGCAACGGCTGGAATCCCGTCAATGGATCTCGGCCAGGTGGGGTGTTTCCGACAACAACCGCCGTGCGCGCTTCTACACCCTGACCCGCGCCGGCCGCCAGCAACTGCTCAACGAGACCAACAAGTGGCGCCGCCTGGCCGCCGCCATCGGACGGGTCCTGGGACCCGAAACGGAGGCCTGACCGATGTCCTTCGGACGCAAGCCGGCCGATTTCAACGCCGAAATCGAATCCCACATCGAGCTCGAAGCCGATCGTCTGCGGCAGCAGGGAATGACCGCCGAAGCCGCCCGCCTCGCCGCCCGCCGCGCGTTCGGCAACGTCACCGCGGCCGAAGAACGCTATTACGAATCCAGCCGCTGGGCCTGGTTCGATGGCCTCCTCCGCAATTTCGTGTTCGGCTTGCGCACCCTCGTCAAAAGCCCCGGATTCAGCGCCGTCACCATCCTCACCCTGGCCCTCGGCATCGGCGCCACCACCGCGATTTTCAGCCTGATGAACGCCATCCTGCTGCGCAACCTGCCGGTGCGCCAACCTTCCGAGCTCGTGCTGTTCGGCGATGGCCGCGCGGCCGGCGACACCACCGCCCTCCCCAACGACGACTGGCGTCTCTTCTCGTACGACATGCTGCACCAGTTCCAGCGCCGTACCCGCGTGTTCTCCGATGTCGCCGCCGTCCGCAGCACCCCCTTCGGAACCCACGGAAGCGTCGCATCCGGCGCGCAAATGGAGAAAATCGGAGTCGAGCTGGTTTCCGGGAACTACTTCCAGGCGCTGGGCGTCAATCCGGCTCTCGGCCGCGTCCTGAACCCCTCCGACGACCTGGCTCCCGGCGCACATCCCGTAGCCGTCGCCAGCTACTCCTGGTGGCAGCGGCGCCTCTCGCGCAGCCCCACGGCCGCCGGCACCAAGGTCAATATCGCCGGCACCATGTACTCGATTGTCGGGGTCGCCGCTCCCGGTTTTCAAGGGATCTCCGTCGGCCAGGCGCCCGACCTGTGGGTCCCGCTTGCCATGGAAAAGCAGATTTCTCCCGGCTGGACCGGCCTCGACAACGTCCTGTTTCAGAGTCTCTACATCGTCGCCAGGTTGAGCCCCGGCGTCACCCTGGCGCAGGCCGGCGCCAACACCAATTTGGTCTTCGAGCAAATCGTCCACCAGTACGCCGGCCCCAAAGCCACGCTCAAAGATCTCGAGCAGATCTCGCACGCCCACATCCAGCTCACTTCCGCCGCCGCCGGGCTCTCGCGGCTCCGCCGCCAGGTAGCCACCCCGCTCAAGATCCTCATGGCCGTGGTCGTTGCCGTCCTGCTGATCGCGTGCGCCAATGTCGCCAATCTGCTGCTCGCGCGCGCCGGCGTTCGCCGGCGCGAATTCGCGCTGCGCATGTCGATCGGCGCGACGCGCTCGCGCCTCGTCCGGCAGCTCCTCGTCGAAAGCAGCTTGCTCGGGTTGGCGGGAGGCGGCCTCGGCGTATTCCTGGCCTGGGGAGCATCCACTCTGCTCGTCCTGATGGTCTCCGCCGGTCCCGATCCGCTCCCCCTGAATGTCGCGCCCGATCTTTCCGTGCTCGGTTTCGCGCTGGCGGTCACCATGCTTACCGTCATCCTCTTTGGAACCGTCCCCGCCCTGCGCGGCACTCGCGTCGATTTGTCGTCCTCGCTGAAAGAGAGCCGCGGCATCGCCGGAACATCCGCGCGCAATCGCCTGGCGCGGTCGCTGGTGGTCGCGCAGGTGGCGCTTTCGCTCACGCTGGTCGCCGGCGCCGGACTCTTTCTGCGCGTCCTCTCGAACCTGGAACATATCGACACCGGATTCGACCGCAACCATGTCCTGGTGGTCAATGTCGATGCGGGTTCGGCGGGCTATCAGGATGACGCCCGCCTACACCGCACCATGCTGCGCCTGGAAGACCGTGTTTCCGCGGTTCCGGGCGTGCAGGCCGCCGGCTTCGCCCTCACCGTGTTCGCCCAGGGCGGCTGGGGCGCCGATGTGACCGTGCCCGGCCACACCGCGTCCGACAGCGACCCCGATGTCGATCATAACCGCGTCGGCGTGGGTTACCTGCGGGCCATGCGAATGCCCATCCTCCTCGGCCGTGATTTTTCTTCCCGCGACACCCTCGGCTCCCCCGATGTCGCGATTATCAATGAGACTTTCGCGCGCACGTTTTTCCCGGGCATTTCGCCGCTCGGACGCACCTTCTCCATCGCGAACGGCTGGCCCAACCTGCAGGTGATCGGCGTGGTGCGCGACGCCAAGTACATCAGTCTCCAGGAAAAGCCGTACGCCGCCGCCTTCTACCCGTATGCGCAGCACCCTGGATTCCTGGAAAACCTGGTGGTCCGCTACACCGGCGATCCCGGTCCGCTGGTTCGTCGAATCCGCCAGGCCACGGCCGAGATCGACCCCAACCTCCCGATCGCCGACTTTATGCCGCTCGGGCAAATGGTGAATGCCTCCGTTCAGAGCCGGCGCGTCGTGGCGAAGCTTTGCACGCTGTTCGCGATTCTGGCCGTGCTGCTCGCCTCCATCGGAATCTACGGCGTTTTATCCTACGCGATTTCGCGGCGCACCAACGAATTCGGCATCCGTATGGCGCTGGGAGCGGTTCGCCGCGACGTCCTCTGGATGGTCCTCCGCGACACCCTGGGCCTGCTCGCCATCGGCGTGGTTGCCGGAGTGGCCATGGCGCTGGCCTGCGGCCGGTTCGTGGAGTCGCTCGTCTATGGTGTCAGGCCTGACGACCCGGTGGCCATTGCGATCGCCGTCCTGCTCATGACCGCAGTCGGCCTGTTTGCCGGTTGGCTCCCGGCGCGCCGCGCCACGCGCATCGATCCGATGCGCGCCCTCCGCTACGAATAGCTCACACCGCCCGCACCGGCTCGGCGGGCATCCTGCCGGCCGCGTTTCTGGCGGCGCCACCACCGGCCAGCCGTGCCCCTGCAACTGACAGGCTTTACTGCTGCGGATTCGGCTGCCTCTATGGCCCATGAAAGCCCGTGGAAGCTGCCTAAGCCAGCACTGCGTTAAACTCTACCAATGTCCCAGATGCTCGAAGAGATCCGGCAGCAGCCCGAGGCGCTCGAGAAGTCGCTGGCCGGCGGCAAGGCGCGTGCGGAACGGTTCAAGCGGATCCTCGAAAAGCGTCGGCCGCGCCTCATCGTGCTGGTCGCCCGCGGCACCTCCGACAACGCGGCCCAGTTCGGCCGCTATCTTTTGGAAATTCTGACCGGAATTCCGGTGTCGCTCTCCGCGCCCTCCATCGAGACCATCTACCACGCGAAAGTGGACTACCGCGACAGCCTGGTCGTCGCCATATCCCAATCCGGCGAATCGACCGATACCAACCTCGTTCTCGAGCGGGCGCGCCAGCGGGGAGCGCTCACCTTGGGCATCACCAACAACCCGCACAGCTCCATGAGCCGGCTGGCCGAATACATGTTCCTGGTGCGCGCCGGCAAGGAACGGAGCGTCGCCGCCACCAAGACCTACACCGGCCAGATGATGATGCTCTATCTGCTGGCGTACTCCCTGGGCGCCCGCATTCGCCTCTCCGACCTGGAACGCCTCCCGGAACTGGCGGCGGAAGCTCTCACCCTGGAAGAGGACGCCGCCGTGCTCGCCAACCGCTGCCGCTTCATGCGCCACGCCGTGGTCGTCGGGCGCGGCCTCAACTACGCCAACGCCTTCGAGCTGGCATTGAAGCTCATGGAGACCTGCTACATCGTCGCCGAACGATTCTCCTCGGCCGATTTCCTCCACGGTCCGATCGCCATGGCCGAGCCGAGTTTTCCCGTGTTCGCCTTCGCGCCTCCCGGAGTCACCTGGCCTTCCATGGAGCAGACGCTCGAAAAACTGCAGAAGCAGCGCGCCGAGATCATCGCCATTACCGACCCGGGCAATCGCGGCGCGGCCGCGCGCGCCACTCGCCTCATCCGGCTGCCTGCACGAATACCGGAAGTGCTTTCGCCCATCCCTTACATTGTGCCGGCGCAGTTGTTCGCCGCGCGGCTGGCGGAAGAAAAGGGCTTGAACCCCGATCGCCCGCGCACCCTCAGCAAGGTGACCTTGACGTTATAACCGCGGCGTCCGCCTCACTGCGCTTTGCGCATCGAGTACCTGGTCAACGTGTCGATCAGCGGCTTCGCCGCCGCCGGCGGTGTCGCGCCGCTGTTCACGATCTCCTTCGTCGTCCAGCGCTTTCCATACAGCGCCTCGTTCTCGTCCACATCGCCGCGGAGAGTCGCGCCGTCCAGCGACACGCCCGCGAACAGGCCGTGCGATCGCGACCAGGAGAGGATCTCAGCCCGCATCATGGCATCGGTTTGCGCCGTGGCGTCGCGGCCCACCGGCCCGATCGCCGCGGTCGCATCGGCCCCGATCGTGAATTTGCTCTGCATCAGGTGCTTCATGCCGCGTTCATTCATGATCAGCAGCACCACGTCGCTCGATGAGTAACCCGCCTGCAAGCCGGCGCTGCCGCCTTCGATCCGGATCGCCGCCGGCGGTCCCCATCCCTGCGACGGAGCCCGGCAAACCGCGTAGCCCTTTCCGTATTTGGCGGCGATGATCAAACCGCCCTTCTTCAGGCCCGGAACCAGCACGACGCACGATGCTTTGTTCAGCAGATCCTGCGGTATGGACTTATCCGGAGCCCCCATGACCTCGTTGAACAGGTCGGCGGAGTCTTGCAGCCGTTCGGCGGCCTTGCGGCTATCATCGGCGCGGAGCGCGGGCGCTGCCGCCAGCAGCGCCGCCATCAGCGGTGGGAACAGGAACTTGGTCGTCGGCATGATCCCATCGTATCGCGGGTCTGGAATGGTGAGTCAGTCCACACCCCAGGCGGACTGTCCGATCGCGAACGTTCCGCGGCGCCTAGCCGCAGGCCATCCGCCGGTATTCCTGCTCCGATTCCTGCGGCATCAGCACCCAGAGAGTATAGACTCCGAGCAGCGTGCCGAATGGAAAGTGAATCAGCGAGATGATGCCCAACACCAGGGCCAGGGGACGCGCCCAAAGCTGCCGCTCCAGCAATCCCCAACCCACCACCACGCCCGCCAGCCCGATCACCACTCCCAGGCCGGTGATAAACCCGATGAATCCCATGAGCGGCACCGGGATGCCCCAGTTGAAGCGCCGCAGAAACGGCCAGAAGCCGAAAACGCCCAGCAGCGGCAGCACGCGCAGGATCGACAGCACGATCCACAGGATGGCGAGAGTTCGCAGATGATTGGGGACACGGCTTTGCCGGACCGGCGGCGGCCCGACGAGCGTACCGCAGGTGCTGCAGAACGGCTGATCGGGGCGGATTTGCGCCCCGCACCTATGGCAAAACATGGAGTGCCTCCACTCCATGTTATACGACACCGTTTACGCGATTGTTCCCCCCTAGGGCAGGCCGGCAACCTGCGGCGCGTTGGCCACCCGCCCCCGCTTCCCTCACTCCACGTGCAAAAACGGCGAAGCCGTCGGACGCGCGAATTTCGTCACCTGCGGCACTGGAAAATCCGGCTCCAGCAGCCACACCGACCGGTCCGCGTAGTATTTCCGCAGCTTCTCGTTCTCCTCGGTTCCCAGGTCCCGCGCGAACACGATGCGCGCGCCATCGATGTCCGCGGCGTTGTATACCCACTCATCCTGAAAAACATGGCGCACCGGGTTGTAACGAACAAACACCAGCAGCTTACCCGGGATCGCGGCCAGTTTCCGGTTCACGTAGATCCGCCGCTGCGGATTTCCGTGGTTGATGGCGTCCCACGTCTCGTAGCTCTCCACCGCCGCCGATGCGCTCCACGGTTCCGTAAGGTGCAGCCCGTACCAGAACACGAAATGCGCGGCGCACAAGACCGCCAGAAAGCGCATCGCCTCGAGACCGGCCGGCTGTTTGCGCACCACGATTCCGGAGATCGTTTCCAGGCCCGCCACGCTCATCAGCACGAACAGGCACGTCACTCCCGCCGCGTAGTGGAGCTGAAACGCCGGGAAGAAATTCGTCCCCAACGCGAAAATGGCGGCCGTAATCGCCGCCCAGGCAAAGCGCCACTCGCGCAGCCGGAACAGAAAAGCGATCAGGGCCAGGTATAGCGGCGGCAGGAAAAAGAACCGGTAGAAACGCACGCGATATTCCAGCCGTTCCAGGTAGGTGACCAGGGTCTCCGGTTTTTCGCCGCGAAATCCGCGCTGCATGCGGTAATCCATCTGCTGCTGCGGCGTCAGATCGCGATGGGGCGTCACATGCGGTTGAAATGTCAGCGAGGCCGGCACGCCGTACTGATATTGGCTGAGCTGTTCCGGAAGCGTGGTCCAACTGCCGGTCACCGCCTTGTTCTGAAAAAGCGTCAGCCCGATGAACGGCAGCACCGCCAGCGCGATTTCCGGAAGCACCTTCACCAGAGGCCGCAGCGCCGATCCCATCTCCGCCGGACGCCGCAGCAGCGGAGCCCAGTAGAACACCACGGCCGCGAATAGGAAGAGTGATTCGAACTGCCGCGTGATCAGGTGCAGTCCCAGCCCGGCGCCCAGCAAAACGGCATCGCGCGCCCGCGGCTTCTCGCGCAATCGAGGCAGCGCGCCGAACACCAGGCATCCCGCCGCCGCCGCCGCTCCGCCGCCCCAATAGTCGTTGGCCCACTGGTTTAGCGGCCCGAATTCGATGACCGCCAGCAAGCCGCCGGCAAATGCCCATCCCGGCGACGTCCAGCCGCGCAGCATCCAGTAGCACAGCGCGCAAAATGCTCCGATTCCCAGCAGCACTCCCGCCCATGGATGCCCGAACAGCGTCCATCCGATCGCCAGAATCAGTCCCGGCCCCGCCGGATAAATCGCGCTATAGGTCGGCTCCTGCAGCACGAAAAACGTCTCGAAGAATTGCGGAAACGCGTGCGGCGGATTGGCCAGGCGCAGGTGCCGCAGCGTATCCGCCATCAGCAGGTGTCCGAATTCGTCGTACACATCGGGCGTCGGGGCGGGATGATTGACCAGCAGCAGCAGCCGCAGCGCGATCGGCAGCAGAAAAAAGAACAGCATCGACCAGCCGCTATGTTCCGCCAGCCGTCTGGCATACATCGTCAGCCGCGATTGCCACGCCAGACCAATCAGTACGAGCAGTCCGGCGGCCGCGAGCACCAGCAGATCGGCCGTGCCGAAGCCGAACAGATTCTGGGGAACCATCGGGGACAACTCTATTCTCGCAGACGTGCCGCGGCCTACCGCAGGTAAATGTCGTGCAGCCGCAGCAGGCCCAGCGCGCGGCCCTCGCTGTCGACTACCGGCAGCACCGAAATCTGCGACGGACGCCGCTCCATGCGCTCCAGCGCTTCTCCCAGCGACGCATCCGGGCCGATCGAGACCGGTTTCGCGGTCATCACCTGCGCGGCGCGCAATTCGCGCACATCGTCGTGATCGGTCAGCGCGCGGCGCAGATCGCCGTCCGTGATCAGGCCGGCCAGTTTGCCGTCGCCCGCCACCACGCAGGCGCCGCCCAGAGGACGCTCCGTCATGGCGATGATCACCTGCTTCAGCGGCGTATCCGGCGCCACCGCGGCCACTTCCTCGATCGCGTGCATCGCCTTGCGAACCGCCAGCCGCAGGTTTCGTCCCAATTGCCCGCCGGGATGGAATTTGCCGAATTCTTCCGGCGTGAAGCCCCGCGCCGTCATCAGCGCGATGGCCAGCGCGTGCCCGATGGCCAGCGCCGTGACCGCGCTCGCCGTCGGCACCAGGCTGTGCGGATCCGCCTCCCGCTCCACCGACGCGTCCAGCACCACGTCCATGCGCCCCGCCAGCGGCGATGTGCGGCTTCCCAAAATGCCGATCAGCGGCGAGTGAAATTCGTGCAGCACCGGCAGCAGCTTGATCAATTCGGCGGAAGTGCCGTGCTTCGAAATCAGCACCGTGGGATCGCCCGGTGTATAAACCCCCAGGTCGCCGTGCACCGCTTCCGTCGGATGCAAAAACACCGCCGCCGTGCCCGTGCTGCACAGCGTGGCGACAATCTTCCTGGCGATGTGGCCGGATTTGCCGATTCCCGTCACCACCACTTTCCCCGGATGTCCCAGGATCAGATCCACTGCCCGAATCAGTTGTTCGTCCAGCCGCTTGCCGGCCTCGCCGAGCGCCGCCGCCTCGATTTCGATGGCCTTGCGGCCGGCCGCCAGCCAGTCCTGTTTATCGGCCGATAGCGGCGTCCGGCTTCGCCCGCCGCCCAGCACCGCCTCCAGTTTTTCAAGGTCGATGCCGTGGACGATCAGGCCCGCCGTCTCCCCCCCGCCGTTCTTGAGGATGCCCCACAGCAGGTGCTCCGTCCCGATGTGCCGGTGCCCGTGGGCGTCGGCCGCCTGTTGCGCATGAGCCAACACCAGTTTCGATGGCTCCGATAGCGGCAGATCGACGCTGGTCGCAATCCGCTCGCCGGCGATGGGGATCCCCTTGCGCAATTCTTCCGCCGCCATCCCCGCAAACAGGCTTTTGTCCTCTCGCATCAGTCCGAGCAGCAAATGAGGCGTCTCGATCCAGGACGAACCGAATTGCGACGCCTCGTAGCGCGCGAAGAAAATCGACCGGCGCGCCTTCTCCGTGAACCTCTCGAACATGTCCTCAAGCATAACAGGAGGATTTTTGTGGGGCGGGATGGAATCCGCGGCGGACTGGCCGTCCGCCTCTTACTTCTGCAACAGGAATTGCCCCACGAACAGCGCGTCGATGCCCGAAGCATAAAAGCTCCGCACCGCATCGCGCGGCGTGCAGACCAGCGGCTCGCCGAACAGGTTGAACGACGTGTTGTACAACACCGGCAGTCCCGTCGACTTTCCGGCGGCGTGCAGCAGCTTCCAGTACAGCGGATTCTCCGCGCTGTCCACCGTGTGCACGCGGATCCGGTCGGCCCCCAGCAGCGCCGCCGAGAACCGTTCCCGGTGCTCCGGCCGCACCCGTCCTACCGTCGAGAGAAACCGCGCGTTCGGACCCACCTCGAAATATTCCGCCGCCAGCTCCGCCGGCACCGACGCCGCAAATTTCCGCACCGATTCCCGATGCTTGATGTAGGTGTTCAGATTCTCCGTCGAGTACGGATCGAGCGGCGAAGCCAGAATGCTCCGATTGCCCAGCGCCCGCGCGCCGAATTCCATCCGCCCGTGCATCCACGCCACGATGCGGTTCTCGTTCAGCAGGGCAACCGCCGCCTCGATGGCTTCTTCCACCGTCAGCAGGTAGCGGAACCGTAGCTTGCAGTTTTCCAGCTCTCTCTTGATTTCGGCGGCGCTGTAAGACGGCCCCAGGCACAGGGTCTCGAACGCCACCCGTTCCTCGCGGCGAAACACGCCGTGCCACGTTTCCAGCACCGCGCCGATAGCCGTCCCCGCGTTGCCGGCTGCCGGCTGCACGAAGACATTCTCGTATCCCGATTCGTGTTCCAACGCCGAGACCAGCATGGCGTTCAGACCCAGCCCGCCCGCAAGGCAAAGATTGCGCCCTTTGCCCGCGAGGCGAATCGCCGCGGCTTCCAGCGCCTGTTGCATGCCCGAAGCAATGTGCGGCCGCAGCCCATCCGGAATCGCCTGGCCGTCCGCCATCCCGAGTTGCCGGTAAAAGCGCGCGCCGAACCCGCCGTGCTTCACCCGCTCCGTGCTGAAAAAAGAGCGGTCGATGCGCGGCCCGTGCTCCGACAGATTCAGAATCTCGAGAAACAACTGCCGGTAGCGGTCGTCCCCCGCCACCGAAAGCCATTGCACTTTGTGCTCGTCTTCGTTGGCGTGGAACTCCAGCAGCTCGGTGACGCGGCCGTACAGCTCGCCCAGCGAATCCGGCGCGTACTGTTCGGATTCCAGCGACATCCGCGCCCCGCTGGCCTGCCAGCGCGAGCCGCAGCGGAAATCGCCGCTGCGGTCGAGGGTCAGAACCGTCGCTTCGTCGAATGGCGACGGATAATATGCCGAGGCCGCGTGCGCCACGTGATGTTCCACCACCACGATGCGGCTGTTAGGAAATAACGCCCGCAGCTTGAGGTGAAAATCGGCCGCCGGCAAAGGACGCGCCAGCGCCACCGCGTCCACATCTTCGGGACGCGCACCGGCGAGTTCCAGGCAGGTGGCGATGGAGCGCTCCGGCAGGTCGTCCAGCCCGGCGCGCTGCCGCCGGCGCGTCAGCTTGCTCTCCTCCACGGCCGCGCACAGCTTTCCGTCCTTCAGAATGGCGCTGGCGGCGTCGCCCAGGATGCCGCCGATGCCCAGAATTACGGCGCCCGGGCCGCTCACTTGCCGCCCTTTTCCCGCTTCTCGATTTTCGCCCAGGTATCGCGCAGCGCCACCGTCCGGTTGAACACCGGCTTGCCGGGCGCCGTCTCCGGATCGGCGCAGAAATAGCCCAGCCGCTCGAACTGATACTTCGCGCCCGCCGCCGCGTCCCGCAGCGATGGTTCCAGCTTGCAGTCCGTCAGAACTTCCAGCGAGTTCGGATTGAGATTCTCGGTGAAATCGTGGCCCTCCGCGACTTTTCCCGGATCCGGCGTGCTGAACAGCGTTTCGTAGAGCCGCACTTCGGCATCCACCGCATGTTGCGCCGATACCCAGTGGATGGTCGATTTCACTTTCCGGCCGTCGGGTGCGTTGCCTCCCTTGGTGGCCGGATCGTACGTGCAGTGAATCTCCGTGATATTGCCCTGCGCGTCCTTCACCGCGCCCGTGCAGGTCACGAAATAGGCGTAGCGGAGCCGCACTTCCTTGCCCGGCGACAGGCGAAAATACTGTTTCGGCGGATCTTCGCGAAAATCGTCCTGCTCGATGTACAGCACTTTCGAGAACGGCACCTTCCGCGTTCCCGCCGCGGCGTCTTCCGGATTGTTGATCGCCTCCATCTCTTCCACCAGCCCGTCCGGATAGTTGTCGATTACCACTTTGAGCGGACGCAGCACCGCCATCACGCGCAGCGCCCTGCGATTCAGATCTTCGCGGACATGATGCTCCAGCAGTCCCAGTTCCAGAATGCCGTTGGTTTTCGAAACGCCGATGGACGTGCAAAACGCCCGGATGGCCTCCGGCGTGTATCCCCGGCGGCGGATTCCGGAAAGCGTCGGCATGCGCGGATCGTCCCAGCCGCGCACGTGGCCCTGCTGCACCAGTTGCAGCAGCTTGCGTTTGCTGAGCAGCGTGTAGGTGAGGTTGAGCCGGTCGAACTCGATCTGCTGCGGGTGGTAAATCCCCAGCGCTTCCAGGTACCAGTCGTAAAGCGGCCGGTGGTCCTCGAACTCCAAAGTGCAAATCGAATGCGTGATGTGCTCGATGGAATCCGACTGCCCGTGCGCGAAATCGTACATCGGGTAGATGCACCACTTGTCGCCGGTGCGATGATGCTCGGCGTGCAGAATGCGGTACATCACCGGGTCCCGCAGGTTCAGATTCTTCGACGCCATGTCGATCTTTGCCCGCAGAGTTCGCGACCCGTCCGGAAACTCGCCCGCCCGCATGCGCTCGAAGAATTCCAGATTCTCTCCCACGCTGCGGCCGCGGTAGGGGCTCTCTTTGCCCGGTTCCGTCAGCGTGCCCCGGTACTGCCGCACTTCGTCCGCGGAAAGATCGCAGACGTAGGCCTTGCCTTCCTGGATCAGCTGCACCGCCCATTCGTACAACTGGCCGAAATAGTCCGACGCGTAGAACAGCCGGTCTTCCCAATCGAAGCCCAGCCAGCGCACCGTGTCCATGATGGAGTCGACGTACTCGGTCTCTTCCTTTTCGGGATTGGTATCGTCGAAGCGCAGGTTGGTCTTGCCGCCGAATTCCTTCGCCAGGCCGAAATTCAGGCAGATCGATTTGGCGTGGCCGATATGCAGATAACCGTTCGGCTCGGGAGGAAAGCGCGTGTGCACCCGGCCCTGAAACTTACTCGTCTTCAGATCCTCGAGAATGATGTCGCGGATGAAGTTGGACGGCGCCGCCGACTCGGGAGGGCCGCCAGGCGTGTTTTCGTTCATATCGTCTTCAGCTTTTCAATCGCCTGCTCGACGCGGCGCAGGCAGGTTTCGCGGCCCAGCGCTTCCAGTGTGCCGAACAGGGGAGGCGCTGTCTTGCGGCCGCACACGGCGACGCGGATCGGCTCGAACATCTGCCCGGCCTTGATGCCCAATTCCCCGGCGGCCGCCCGCAACGAGCTTTCCAGCCCGTCGTGGGTGAATTCGGCGCGTGCCAGAACGTCGCGCGCCCGCTCCAGCACCTGCCGCGCCAGGGCGGCGTCGCCCTTCTTGGGAATGAGTTCGGAACTGTCGTATGGCGCCAGGTCCGCCGCGAAAAAGAAATCGCCCACCGTCAGCACGTCGCGCAGCAGCCGGATTCGTTCCCGAATGAGCGGCGTGATCCGCGCCATTTGGGCTTCGTCGACGCCAAATCCCGCGCCCCGCACTACCGGCAGCAATTCCTTCGAAAGGACCTCCACCGGCAGCGTCCGGATGGTTTCGGCGTTGAGCCAGACGGCCTTGGGGTCGAACGGGTCGTTCTCCTGGAAATTCACCACCGCGTTGCTGCGATTGATGCCCGCCAGCGAAAATGCCTCCACCAGTTCCTGCCGCGACATCTGCTCGCGGTCGTCTTTGGGAGACCATCCCAGCAGGCACAGAAAGTTCACGAAGGCGTGCGGCAGAAATCCGGCGTCGCGATAGGTCGTAACGCTCACCACCGGCCCGTGCTTTCGTTTGGAAAGCTTGGTTCCGTCGGGAGCGACCAGCAGCGGCACGTGCGCGAACTCCGGCGGTTGGCATCCCGCGGCTTCGAAAATCAGCACGTGCTTGAAGGTATTGGTCAGGTGGTCCTGCCCGCGGATGATGTGGCTGATGCGCAGGTCGGCATCGTCGGCGCAGGACGCCAGGTGATAGGTCGGCATGCCGTCCGATCGCAGCAGCGCGAAATCCTCGATATCGGCCGTCGATTTCGCCTGTTCGCCGTAAACCCCGTCCGCAAAGCGGACCACCCGCTCGCGCTCCCGCGGCACGCGGTATCGCAGCGCGAACGGCTCGCCCGCCGCCGCCCGCCGGTCGCTCTCTGCGGCGGACATCTCGCGCATGTCGGAATGGAACAGCCAGGTGCCCTGCGCGCCCGAACGCGCCGTCTCGCCCGCCTGCGCCGGCGTGAAGTCGCGATAGGCGAGCCCCTTGCCGAAGATGGCGTCGGCCATGGCGCGGTGCAGCGCCAGCCTTTCCGACTGCCGGTATTGCTCGTCCCACCCCAGATCCAGCCAGCCGAGTCCGTCGAAAATCGATTGCAGCGAGGCGTCGGTGTTCCGCTCCACATCAGTATCGTCGATGCGCAGAATCATCGTGCCGCCGTTGTGGCGAGCGTACAGCCAGTTGAAAACGAAGGTGCGCGCGCTCCCGATGTGCAAAAAGCCCGTGGGAGAAGGCGCGAAACGGACTCGCGGCATGGAATAAATGTCAGTATAACAAGCGGAATCAAGGGCCATCGAAACCGGCGCCAACGGGACTACCCGCGCCACCGGCCCCTACGCGGATCTGGGAAGTTGACGCTCAGGAAGCCAAATCAGAGCACTCCCGTGGTTCAATTTGTGGCCTATACGGAACGAGAAAATCGAGTGCGGCTCATTTCAGCGCCACCCGCGCCGGTCCGAGGCTCGCGCGATCCCTGGAATTGCTGCCCTAACGGTGATGGATCTCAACTGACGATGTGAAATGAGTGAATCGCCCAGGCCCGCGTACCTCTTGCATCTGATTGTGTGTTGTACTATAGTATAACAGTACCACATAGCCGATGAGCGAATGGATCGACAACCAGCCGATTTACCGCCAGCTTCGAGATCGCGTCGTGGCCATGATTCTCGATGGGGTCCTGAAAGGGGGCGATCCGCTGCCGTCCGTCCGCAAGGTGGCCACCGACCTGAGGGTCAATCCCATTACCGTTCTGAAGGGATATCAGGAGCTGGTCGACGAAGAGCTGGTGGAAAAGCGGCGCGGCCTTGGTCTGTTCGTCCGCGTCGGAGCGTGCGACCGGCTCTTGAAACTGGAACGCGAGAGGTTCCTGACCGACGAATGGCCGCGGGTCCAGGCAGCCATTCATCGGCTTGGGCTGACACGCGAAGAACTGCTCGACGCCGCGGCGCTGTCCCGGTCGAAACCCCGAAAGGAGGAGCGCTGAACCTATGGCGTGCATAGAAGCCCGCGGGCTTCGCAAAGTGTTCGGAACCACCGTCGCCCTCGACGGCGTGGACCTGCGGCTGGACGAGGGCCGCATCCTCGGGCTGATCGGTCCCAACGGCGCCGGCAAGACGACGGCGCTGCACGCGATTCTCGGCCTCGTACCGCACGAAGGCAGCCTCACGGTTCTCGGGCTCGATCCATGGGCCGCGCGCGAACAACTCGCGCGCGAGGTCGCGTTCATCGCCGACGTCGCCGTGCTGCCGCGCTGGCTGCGGGTTGCGCAGGCACTCGGCTACATGGCCGGCGTGCATCCGCGATTTGATCGCGAGAAGGCGGAAGCGTTCCTCAAACACAGCGGGATCGTGCGCACCAGCCGGATCCAGGAACTTTCCAAAGGGCTGGTGGCGCAATTGCACCTGGCGCTGGTGATGGCCGTCGATGCGAAACTGCTGGTGCTCGATGAGCCCACGCTCGGTCTCGATATCCCTTATCGCAAGAGATTCTACGATTCGCTGCTCGGTGATTATCTCGATCGCGCCCGTACAATCGTCGTGTCGACGCACCAGATCGAAGAGATCCAGCACGTCATCACCGACCTGCTGCTCCTCCACGCGGGCCGGGTCGTGCTCCGTTGCACCATGGAGGAATTCGAGGCGCGATTTACCGAACTCGCCGTTAATCCCGAGCAATTGGGCCCGGCGCGAGTGCTCGGGCCGATTGATGAGCGGCAGATCTTCGGGCGCACGGTGATGCTTTTCGATGGCGTGGACCGCGAGAGGCTCGCCGCGCTTGGCGAAGCGCGTACCCCGGAGATCGCCGACTTATTCGCCGCCAAAATCGGTCAAATCGCTGGAGGGGCTCAAGGAGCGGTTGCATGAATCCCGCATTGAATGTCGACAGCAGCGCGGTGCCGGAGCCGCCGGAGCGCCCTCCTGATGCGGCGCGGCGCACACGCGCGTTTTACTGGTCGGTGCGGCGTGAACTCTGGGAAAACCACGCGATCTGCCTGGCGCCGCTGGTGACCGCCGGCGTGGTTCTCGCCGGGTTCTTCATCAACGCCGTTCGCTCGCTGCGCGGGGCGGGCGTTGGCGTATCTCTCCTGCTTCCCAACCAGGCAACTCCGATCGAACTGCCTTACGCCATCGCTGCCGTTCTGATCGCCCTGGTCGGCGTCTTGACCGGCGCGCTTTACTGCCTGGATGCGCTCTATGTCGATCGGCGCGACCGGAGCGTCCTCTTCTGGAGATCGTTGCCGGTCTCAGATTCGACCGCCATGCTCTCGAAGGCGAGCATTCCGCTCGCTGTGGTTCCCCTGGTGATCTTCGCGATATTGGTGGCGACACACGTGGTCATGCTCGTCCTCAACCTGGTTCTACGCCTGGCGAACGGCGCCTCGGCGCCGGCGCTGCAGTCGCCGATCCCGCTGGGAGAACTGTGGGTGGCGCTGCTGTATGGGCTGGCAGCCATGGCGCTCTGGCTGGCGCCTCTTTACGGTTGGCTGCTGTTTATCTCGGCTTGGGCGCGGCGCGCGCCCCTGTTGTGGGCATCGTTACCGCTGATCATCGCCTGCATTCTCGAAAAAGTCGCGCTCAACACATCCCATTTCGCGGGCTTACTCGGTTATCGACTCTTCGGCTGGTTCGACTCGGCGTTCGGAGGGCAAAGGCCTTGTTGCATCCCGCATCCGCTCTCGGCTGTCGCCGCCGGCCGATTTCTTTCCACTCCCGGGCTGTGGACCGGGCTGGTCATGGCGGCGGTTTTCCTGGCCGCCGCGGTCCGTTTGCGCCGCTATCGCGGCCCGATCTGATACAGGCGGTCTTAGCCTTCAATTGGTCAATGAGAGGGTAACGAATATGAGCACGGCAGTAATCGCGAAACAAGTCGCGGAGATAAATTCCGCCAACCGTATCCTGGTGGCCAGCTTTTTCGGATTGGTGATGGGAGGGATCTGCGCCAGCGCGGCGTTCTCGATGGGCATCCTGAAGTTCACGCCCGTGATATTGGGGTGGATATTGCTCAACCGTACCGTGATGGGCGCGGCGATCGGGATCTCCGGATTGAAAGTGCATTGGGCCTGGAACGGAATCGTCATTGGCATCGTGACCGGTTCGGTATTCTCCTATTACCTCTTCATGAACGTTTCGGGACTCCTGCCGGCGATGAACGCCATGGCCAACGGAGTCTTCGGATTGCTCATCGAGTTCTTCACCACCGTGGTGTTCAAACAGCCATCGCTTGCCATGCAGAGAGGGCTACGCGCCGCGTAGGCGGCAAATCCGCGGGGGTGCAAATGCTGGATACCGGGCACACAGTTACGCAATCGCCTGTGGCCGAGAGCGGGAGCAACGGCGCCGCCCTCGACGTGGAAGCGGTGCGGGCGGATTTCCCTATTCTGCACCGGCCGGTTCGAGGGCGGCCGCTGGTTTACCTGGACACAGCTGCGTCGGCGCAGAAGCCGGCGCAGGTGATCGAGGCCGAGCGGTCGTTCTATACCGCGGAAAACGCCAACATTCATCGCGGGATCTATTTCCTCAGCCAGCGGGCCACGGAACTTTACGATGCCGCCCGCCGCAAGGTGCAGAAGTTCCTGAATGCGCGCCGGGTGGAGGAAATCGTATTCGCGCGCAACGCCACCGAGGGGATCAACCTGGTGGCGGCGAGCTTCGGGGAGGCTTATTTGAAGCCCGGCGACGAGGTGGTGATTACTGGCCTGGAGCATCACTCGAATATCTTGCCGTGGCAGTTTCTGCGGGAGAAGAAGGGCATCGTCCTGAAGGTGGCTCGCCTGAACGATCGCGGCGAGGTGCCACTGGACGAATTCACGCGGCTGCTGGGTCCGCGCACACGGCTGGCCGCATTTGCGCACGTCTCGAACGCGCTGGGAACCGTACTCCCAGCGGCCGCGATGGTCCGCGCGGCGCACCGCGTGGGTGCCAAGGTGCTGATCGATGGCTCGCAGTCCGTGGTGCACCTGGGCGCGGACGTTCAGGAGCTCGATTGCGACTTCCTCGTTTTCTCCGGCCACAAGCTCTACGGACCGACCGGCATCGGCGTGCTCTACGGCAAAGAGGCGCTGCTGGAGGCCATGCCGCCTTACCAGGGCGGCGGCGACATGATCGCCAGCGTCACGTTCGAGAAGACCACGCTTGCGCCGTTGCCCGCGAAATTCGAAGCGGGAACGCCCGCCATCGCGCAAGCGGTGGGGCTCGGCGCGGCGATCGACTATTTGACCCGCGTCGGGCTGGAGCGCATCCGCGTCCATGAGGCGCAGTTGCTGCGCTACGCCACCGGAAGATTGTCCGAAGCGAAGTCGGTCTCGATCATCGGGACGGCGGCGGAAAAGGCTTCCGTGATTTCGTTCGTGATGGAGGGTATACACCCGCACGACATCGGGCAGGTGCTGGACAGCCAGGGCATCGCGATTCGCGTCGGGCACCACTGCGCCCAGCCGGTAATGGCGCGCTTCGACGTTCCAGCGACCGCGCGAGCCTCGTTCGGGCTGTACACCACGGCCGGTGAAGTGGATGCGCTGGTGAAGGCATTGGAAATGGTAGAGACCCTGTTCGCGGGATGAACGGCATGAGCGATCTTTATCCCCCCGTTGTCCTCGATCACAGCCGCCACCCGCGTAACCGTAGGACGATATCCGGGTGCGCCCATGTCGCCACGGGTGAGAACCCCGCCTGCGGCGATGAACTCCGCGTGTTCCTGGCGCTGAACGATTTCGAAACCATTGACGACATCGCGTTCGATGGGAAGAGTTGCGCGATCGCCACGGCGTCGGCCTCCCTGATGACGGAAGTGCTGCTTGGGAAGACGCGCGTGCAGGCGCGGGCGCTGTTCGACCGTTTCTACACGATCGTGACCGGAGGAGCGAACGCGCCGGATGACGGCATGGAAGCGGAAGTCCAACGGCTGGGCGCATTGTCGGCGCTGCGCGATTATCCGGTGCGGGAGAAGTGCGCGACGTTGGCCTGGCTAGCCATGTTGGCGGCTTTGGAAAGTGCGGACCGGCGGGCATGATGTGCGCGCCATCCGGAAGGTTTGAGGCCAGCCGGCCTGACCGCAAGAGCCGCCGGCGTTCGAAGTCCTGGCGGCATTCCCGGGCTTGCCGGCACATTTCCGTCACATATTCGTAGCGCGACGTTCGTAGAATGAAGAATACGGAGGCCGACACCATGTCCACTCTAACTCTGCCCGATGCTCAATTGACCGCGTACGGAATCGCACGATCCACCGTCCAGGGCGCGCCCCTCGGCGCCGACGAACTCCGCAAAATCGATGCCTATTGGCGCGCCTGTCGCTACCTGGCTCTGGGGATGATCTATCTCCAGGAAAATCCGCTGCTGAAACAGCCGCTGCGGCCCGAGCACATCAAGAACCGCCTGCTCGGCCATTGGGGATCGAGCCCGGGTCTGGCCTTCGTCTACACCCACCTCAATCGCGTCATCAAGAGCTTCGACCAGAGCATGATCTTCCTGGCCGGTCCCGGCCATGGCGCGCCTGGCGTTCTGGGACCGATCTACCTGGAAGGCACCTACTCCGAAATCTATCCCGAAAAAAGCCAGGATGAGGAAGGCCTCCGCGAGTTCTTCAAGCAATTCTCGTTTCCCGGCGGCATCGGCAGCCACTGCACGCCCGAAACCCCCGGCTCGATCCACGAAGGCGGCGAGCTGGGATACGTGCTCTCGCATGCCTGCGGCGCCGCCTTCGACAATCCCGACCTCGTCGTGGCGGCGGTGGTGGGCGATGGCGAATCGGAAACCGGGCCGCTGGCCACTTCCTGGCACGTCAACAAGTTCATCAATCCCATCCGCGATGGCGTGGTGCTGCCGATCTTGCATCTCAACGGCTACAAGATCAACAACCCCACCGTCCTGGCCCGCGTCAGCCACCAGGAGCTCGACAGCCTGTTGAGCGGCTACGGCTGGACGCCCTATTTCGTGGAAGGCTCCGATCCCGAAACCATGCACCAGGCCATGGCCGCCACGCTCGACCGCTGCCTCTCCGATATCCGCCGCATGCAGCAGGAAGCGCGATCGGCCGGCAAGGCGGCGCGCCAGCGTTGGCCGGCGATCGTGTTGCGCAGCCCCAAGGGGTGGAGCGCGCCGCGCGAGGTCGACGGTCATTATCTGGAAGGTTTCTGGCGCGCTCACCAGGTTCCACTGCTCGATGTCAAAAAGGACTCCGGTCAGTTGCGCCTCCTCGAAAACTGGATGCGGTCGCACAAGCCGGAAGAGTTGTTCGACGCCAACGGCCGCCTTCAGGCCGAGCTTCAGGAACTGGCCCCCTCCGGCGTCCGCCGCATGAGCGCCAATCCCAGCGCCAATGGCGGCATTCTGAAGCGCAATCTTCGCCTGCCCGATTTCCGCAAATACGCTTATGAAGTCAAGACGCCCGGCGGCGCCGACGCCCCCAACACCATCCCGCTCGGCGACCTGTTGCGCGACGTCATGAAAGCCAACCCCGCCAATTTCCGCGTATTCGGTCCCGACGAAAACACGTCCAACAAGCTGCAGTCCATCTATGCCGTCAGCAAGAAGCTCTGGCTGGAAGATTATTTCCCGGAAGATTCCGATGGCGGCGAGCTGGCCACCGATGGACGCGTGATCGAAATGCTCAGCGAGCACACCGTCGAGGGAATGCTCGAAGGCTATCTGCTAACCGGACGTCACGGCTTCCTCTCCACCTACGAATCCTTCGCCCACGTCATCGATTCCATGTTCAACCAGTACGCCAAGTGGCTTTCCCTCTGCAACAACCTGTCGTGGCGGCAGGATATCGCCTCGCTGAATCTCCTCATCACCTCCACCGTCTGGCGCCAGGATCATAACGGCTTTACCCACCAGGACCCGGGATTTCTGGACGTCGTTGTCAACAAGAGCGCGGCCGTGACACGCATCTATCTGCCGCCCGACATCAATTGCCTGCTCTCGGTGGCCGACCACTGCCTCAAGAGCCAGAACTACGTCAACGTGATCGTCAGCGACAAGCAGAATCATTTGCAGTATCTGAGCATGGACGCCGCCATTCAGCACTGCACCAAGGGCATCGGCATATGGGACTGGGCCAGCAACGACGAGGGCGGCGAGCCGCACCTGGTGATGGCCTCGTCCGGCGATATCCCCACGCAGGAAGCCCTGGCCGCCACGGCTCTCCTGCGGCAGGAGTTTCCGCAGCTCAAAATCCGCTTCGTCAACGTGGTGGATCTGTTCAAGCTCCAGCCCGCCACCGAGCATCCCCACGGCCTCAACGACCGCGATTTCGATTCGCTCTTCACCACCGACAAGCCGGTGATCTTCAACTTCCACGGCTATCCCTGGCTGATCCATCGCCTGGCGTACCGCCGCACCAATCACAGCGGCCTGCACGTCCGCGGCTATAAGGAAAAAGGCAGCATCAACACGCCCATGGAGCTGGCGATCAACAACGAAATCGACCGCTTCAGCCTGGCCATCGATGCCATCGACCGCGTGCCCGAGCTACGCAAGATCGGCGCCCACGCCAAGGAGGAATTCCGCAATCAGCAGATCGATTGCCGAAACTACGCCTACGAACACGGTGTGGATCACCCGTCGGTGACTGACTGGCGCTGGAAATCGTAGGGCCGGCCCGGCTTTACACCGGGTGCGCCACGCCCTGTATGCACCGCACAGTATCGCGGGCGATCAGCAGCTCTTCGTCCGTCGCAATCACCCAGACTCCCAGCTTTGCGCCTTCCTTGCCGATCTCGCGCTCCGCCGGCGTCTTCGCGCAGTTCTTCGCGGGATCGATTTCGATGCCCGCCCACTCCAGGCCTTCGCAGATCTTGGCGCGAATCTCCGGAGAATTTTCGCCGATGCCGCCCGTGAACACGATGGCGTCGGCGCCGCCCATCGACGCCAGGAATGCCCCGATATATTTCCGTGCGCGGTGGCAAAAGATATCGATCGCCAGCTTGACCCGCCGGTCGTCGAATTCGTCGGCTTCCTGCTGCAGCGCCCGCATATCGTTGGTGAGCCCCGATATGCCCAGCAGGCCCGATTGCGTGTTGAGCACCGTCTCCACTTCCTGCGCCGACAGGCCCTCTTTGGAAGCGATGAAGCTGACGATCGCGGGGTCGATATCGCCCGACCGCGTGCCCATTACCAGCCCTTCCAGCGGCGTCATCCCCAGCGACGTATCCACCGACCGCCCACCGCGAATGGCCGCCGCCGAGCAGCCATTGCCCAGGTGCAGCGTGACCAGGTTCGTCTGCTCGCGTTCCAGCTGCCGCAGCGTGCGGTACCGGTAGGAAACGTAGCGGTGCGAAATCCCGTGAAAACCGTAACGGCGGATGCGATGGCGCCGGTAGAGGTGGTACGGAATCGCATAGAGATACGCATGCGGCGCCAGCGATGCGTGAAAGGCCGTATCGAAAACAGCCACCT
>Ga0335078_10002024_pt1 | contig 30708 bp, 25 predicted proteins | sample Lox_Sample_32_FD_206711 | JGI IMG/M metagenome (GOLD analysis project Ga0335078, IMG submission 206711) | Soil microbial communities from Loxahatchee National Wildlife Refuge, Florida, United States - Lox_Sample_3.2 | ecosystem: Environmental > Terrestrial > Soil > Wetlands | place: USA... | reverse complement strand
GCTCATCGGAGCTTGCCTCCTTTTCACCCGGGTTCAGTGTGCAATGATAAGGATTCGTCCGTCGAGCAGCTTTCAGCGGACCGCACGTGTCTAACTGACGCCGTGTCTCAAAACCGCCCGCAGTCCAGTATCCGTGGCCTATTTTCCTTTCTGTTTTCGCTCACTCCACCCGGCCCAGCACGCCCGCCGCGAACAGGCGCCGATCGACCCGGCCGAGACGAGGCTCGATGATTCGCGGCAGGACCGGGGTGTGCGCGATTTCGGTAAGGTATTCCGGGACCATCCACACGTTGTCTTCCGCGGTCATCCAGTTGCGCCTGTCGAAGCGCGCCAGGTTGACGGGACGCGAGTAGCGGCGCAGGGTCCTTTCGCGGCGCAGGTTGAAATAGTGCTCGAAGTAGGACATCACCAGCTCGCGGAGGGACCGATAGACCGGCTCGCGATAGCGCAAGCCCGAATAATTCGACTTGGCGACGGCGCCCCAGTGGCCGCGCGATTTGAAGATCGCCAGAACGTGGTCATCGTCGTGGATCGATTCCAGATCGAGCAGCAGCGGCGGGTGGCCCCAATAGCGCAGGGCGGCCGCGGCGAACAGGGCTCCTTCCATGCAGTGCGCGGTGCGGTATCGAAGAACCAGGCGGGGGGAATAGCAGGTGTTTCCCCCGTGCTCTTTGTTGTAGGCCAGGTCGTCGTCGAGGAACCGCTGGATCAGGGCGGGTGTCCGCAGGCGCTGGAAGACGCGGCGCTCCGCGGGTGAGAACGGGTCGGGCATTCGGCTACAGGTTAACAGAGGTGCAGCCTCGAGCCCGGCCGCGGGGGCGGGTCCGCTTGCGCTGGCCGCGGGATTCCGCAATAATACGGCACAGATCCGAAATATGTAACGAACAGCAACACGGGAGATCCGAAGTGCGAGAGAATCTGGTGACAGCTCTGGTTTCTTGCGCGAACAATCTACCTTCGCGGTGGCGGACGAGGCGATTTCTCACCGGTTTATCATCGGACGAGTTGGAATTTATAGCGGGATACCTGGGATCGTGCATTTTGGAATCGGGGCACAGGCGCCTGCCGGAGCCGGCGATTTCGGCACGGGACAGCGGGCGCGCGCAGGACCGGGAGCACAAGATGATCCTGGTGCGCGAATTTCTGGGCCGGACGGGGATTGGTTGGACACCCGTCCGGACCTCACGTTTGAACTAAGCAATTACTGAACGATCCCGCCGCCGGCCTGCGGTTCGAGCCGGATCTCGCCGAAGGCCGCCTCGTACTGCGTGATGTTCTGCTGGAGGACGTTAAACAGGGCTTTGGCCTGCTGCGGGCTGATGTAGATCCCTTGGAAGTTCTGAATCGCCACGGAATCGGGTGCGGTCTGGTTGACCCGGCCGAACAGGAGGAAGAAATCCCACAGATTCACCCGCACCTGGACGCTGTTGGCATAGCTTTCACGATAGTCGGGGGTGTTCACCAGTTGGATTTTGGGCGGTGTGGGCGGCGTCATACCACTCCAGGGTAGCATCGGGCGCCGATGGAAGCGGGTGGGCGCGGCCTCGGCGGTTTTCCGGTAAATGCAACCGGGCCAAAGGATTTAAAAATCTTTACGAAATCCATACAACCTCTGCCGCAGCAACAGCGTCGGATGAAGTGAGTGAGGGGATGGACATTATGAGAGCCTTCATTGAGCACCACACGGAAGGGCGGGTATTCTGCCCGATTTGCACCCACACGGTGCCGGCCAACCTGAATTTGAGCGGGAAAGTACCACGCGTAATGCCGGGCCAGCGTTGTCCACGCTGCCGTGCTACCCTGGATGTCGCCGTAATCGTGCAGATTCCGGAAGCGGCGTAGTACGGTCGAACCCGCAGTCAACTTGTGTGACAATGCGGTTTCTGCCATATTGGAAACAGATTGGGGAACTTCATGCGACGGAAACCGCTGCCAAAACAGGAACCGGTGATTCCCGCCGAGATATTGGAACAGGCGAAACGGTCGATCTCCACCGACCGGCTGAAGAAAACCACGAAGTGCTCGGTCTGCGGAGCGGAGAGTTCGGGCACCGGCGATGAGCCGCTGTGCTGGGTGTGCCGCCGTCTGAAAGTGAGCGCGTGGAAGGAAATCGAGCAATCCCTTCCGGCCCAGGAATAGGGACGCGAGTGGTTTTCGCGGACCTGGCTCCGTACTAATCGTTACTGGTTGGCCTCAATCGCCTCGGCGACTTCTTCCCATTCCTCCAGCAGGTTCTCCAGGTCCTTGCGGCGCGACCCGAGCAGGTTGTTCACGCGCATGGTCTCTTCGACGCTGACGAATTTCCCCAAGGCGAGCTCGTAATCCGCGATTTCGGTTTCCAGACGGGTCACCTCTTCTTCGATCTCGCGCCGGCGCTGCTTCATCTGGCGGAGCTTGATGGGGTTGAGCCGTTTGGACGCGGGGGGAGACGGTGGAACGGAGGCCGGCGGCGCGGGAGCCGCAACTACGTTCGAAGCGGCGGGAACCGTCTCCGGCTCGGGCGCGGCCGCGGGAGTGGCCGGGTTCGACTTCCGCCAGAGATAATCCTCGTAATTGCCGGGAAAGACGTTGACGCGTCCGTTTTCGACTTCGAGCACGCGGGTCGCGAGCTTGTCGATGAAGTACCGGTCGTGGGAGACGAAGAGTACCGTACCGGTGTACTCCTGGAGGGCGGTCAACAGGACGTCCTTGGCGCGCATGTCCAGGTGATTGGTGGGCTCGTCGAGCAGCAGGAAGTTGGACGGCATCATGAGCATGCGCGCCAGCGCATAGCGGTTGCGCTCGCCACCCGAAAGCACGCCAAGCGTCTTGAAGACATCGTCTTCGGAGAAAAGGAAGCAGCCGAGGATGCTGCGCAGCTCGGTATTGGTGGCGCGGGGCGCGACCGAACCCAGATCATCGATCATTCTCACGGCGGGATCGAGCTCTTTGTACTGGTCCTGCGCGAAATAATCGGGCTGGGCGTTGTGGCCGAGGGTGTAATTGCCGCTCGTGACCGGCTCGGCACCGGCGAGGATCTTGATCAGCGTCGATTTCCCGGCGCCGTTCACGCCCACCAGCGCAATGCGCTCGCCGCGCTCGATGATGAAACCGACATCGGAAAAGACCAGGTGATCGTCATAGCGTTTGGCGACGCCCTGGAACTCCGCCACGATGCGGCCGCTCGGTTTGGGCTGCGGAAACGAGAAATGGATAGTCTTCTCTTCCGGCGGAATATCGATTTTCTCGATGCGCTCGAGCTCCTTGATGCGGCTCTGCACCTGCTTGGCTTTGGTGGCCTGGTAGCGGAAGCGATTGATGAAGGCCTCCAACTGCCGGATGCGGTCCTGCTGATTCTGGTGGGCGGCATAGAGCTGTGAGCGGCGCTCCTCCTTGAGCTGCTCATAGCGCGTGTATCCGCCGGTGTAGACGTGCAGGGACTTGTTCCAGAGCTCGATGATTTTGCGGACCGTGACATCGAGGAAATAACGGTCGTGGGAGACCAGGACGTAGGCGTGCGGGTAGCTGTCGAGATAGGCCTCCAGCCAGTTGCGCGCTTCCAGGTCAAGATGGTTGGTGGGCTCGTCGAGGAGCAGGAGGTTGGGTTTTTCGAGCAGCAGCTTGGCCAGCGCGATGCGCATTTGCCAGCCGCCGGAGAACTCCTCGGTGCGGCGATGCCAGTCGCGCTCGCTGAATCCCAAGCCGGAAAGCACGCTGCCCACCTGGGCTTCGAGCGCGTAACCGTCGCGGCCGCGAAACTCGGTTTCGGCGCGATGGAACCGCTCGGCGACCTGCGCGTATTCGGCGCCCGACGGGTCGAGCTCCGCCATGCGGTGGGCGAGTTCGGCCTGCTCGGCTTCGAGCGAGCGGATATCGGCGAAGACGGTCAGGCATTCGGCGAAGACCGTGCGTCCGGAAAGCGAGAGGCCGTCCTGCGGCAGATAGCCGACGGTAAGGCCCTTTTGCACCGCGACGGATCCCTGGTCGAGGCCTTCGATGCCGGCCAGCACCTTCAAAAGCGACGATTTGCCGGTGCCGTTGGCGCCGACAATTCCGGCGCGCTCGTTGGGTGTGACCAGCCAATCGGCGTTTTCAAAGAGGATTTTGGGGCCGTAACGCTTCTGCGCTCCGGTGAGCTGAATCATGGGTCAGGGACAGGCGTCTCTGTCCATTTTAGCGGGTACCGGCGGCGGCCGCAGTCGGCAGCCGGGAACAGCGGCCAGCCGCCGGCTATCCTCGAAGCACATGGTTGGGACGGGCATTCCGAACGATGAGCAGTTTTCCCCGGCGATCGGCGCCGCTGGGCCGGACGACAAGCTATGTATACGATGCCAACGGCAATAAGACATCGGAAACGGACGCGAATAATCACACCACCACGTATCAGTATGACGCGCTGAACCGGCTGACTCTGACCACCTATCCGGACAATACGACGACGAAGTACACGTACGATTTCCGGAACAACGTGATCGACGCGACCGACCAGTTGGGGCGGGTGACGCACAACGTCTACGACCTGGCAGGCAGGTCAACTTCAGCTACTACGGCGAACGGGACAGAAATCCTCTGCTCGACCAGAGAAGAGTCCAATCGAAAAATGCCGTTACCGAATTATGCCCGCACCAACCGCGGCGGCGGGCCCACCGCTTAGAACACGAACTTCAGGCTCAACTGCAGACGGCGCGGATAGCCGGCCTGGGTGCTGCCGACGATCTGTCCGAACGTGGCCGAGGTGACGCTCGTCTGGATATTGTTCGTGTTGTTGCTGGAGAGGATCGGATGATTGAAGGCGTTCAGCGCTTCGGCGCGGAACTGAATGCTCTTCCCTTCGGTGATGCGCGTGTTCTTGATCAACGCCAGATCCACGTTATCGGGGCTCGGCTGGCGGATCTGCGGGAAGCGGAACGGGAACGTGCGCACGTTCGACACCAACTGGTCGGCCGAAAGCGTGTCGAAGGCGGCGGTGTTGAAGTAGTGGTCGGTGGTGCGCTGGTCGGCCGGCAGCAGGATCTGTTCCGGATGCAGGCAGATCACATTGCCCCAGGCGATCGGGAAGCCTGTCTGGTAGCTCCAGATGCCGGAAACCTGCCAGCCGCCCACGATGCGCGACAAAACCGGGTTGGTCACCTTGATGGGTTTGTCCGGGCCGAACGGCAATTCGGCCACGCCGCTCACAGTGAAGCGGTTCGGCGAATCCTGATCGGAGATCTCGCGGAGCGGCAACGCGTCGGCGGCATTCAGCAGGTTGATGGCCTGCATGAACTTGGAGAAGGTATAGTTCGCCATGATGGTATATCCCTTGGCGAACCGACGCTGGGCGCCGAGTTGCAGCGAGTGATACCAGGAGTAGCCGTCGTAACTGGTGGTGGTGATGGAGCCGAATTCCGGATAGGGCTCCATGAGGGTCTGGCGGCTGACGGTGCTGCCGGTGAAGATGCCTTGCGTGGTGTTGGTCACCAGCTGGTAGAACGGATTGGCCACGCTGGCGGTGAGGTAGCTGTTGGTGGTGTTGTCGCGGAAGGGGCTGGTGGAGAGGTACTGCTCGGGAAGCGTATTGATGTTGCGGCTGATCTCGATGCGATACGTTTTGTTGCCCACGTATTCGGCTTCGAGCATGAAGCCGCCCCGGGTCTCGTGCTGGACGCCGAATTCCCAGCGGAATACGCGCGGCACCTTCGGATACTGATTGAAGAAGCTGATGTTCTGTCCGAGGAAGGTCTGGTAACCGCCGGTGTTGCCGACCGGCTCGGTAATCCCGCCGGGGAACGGGTTGGAAAGGTTGGTCAGGAAGTGGACGTTGTCGGTGGTGAGAACCATGTTGGTGGTCTGGCTCCAACCCGACTGGATCACGTCTCCGCGGCGCTCGCCGAGGAAGCCCTGGAACATGCCCAGCCCGGCACGCAAGACGGTGTGGGGGCCGATTTGTTCGGAGAGGCCGACGCGCGGCAGGAAACCGTCTTTCGGCGTGTGGTAGAGAGCGCTCGGGTTGCCGTTGACGCCGGCGAAGGTGAGTCCGCCCATGGCGGCAATCGCGGGGATCTGCGGGATGAGCGATGCCGTGTTCTTGAGGTAATTCGCCGCGGCCGTGGCGGAGAAGGGCTGCACGTAGGTGGGATCGAAACCGAGCACGCTCTTGTTCCAGCGTTCGTGAAGGGGCTGCTCGAACTCCCACCGCAGACCGAGGTTCACGGTCAGGTGCGGGGTGACCTTCCAGTCATCCTGAACGAAAATGCCCCAGGAGTTGGACTGTTCGGCATAGTCGGCCGTGCGCTGCACGTTGCTGGAGGAGGAAGGCAGGCCGAGCAGGAACGCGGCCACCGACTGGCCCAGGCTGCCGGGCGAGGTCGGCGAATTGTCGAGCGGCCCGCGCGTCCAGGTGGAATCGAAATTGAACGTGCCGGTTTGCTGGTAGCCGAAAAATTTGTCGGTCTCCTGGTAAGCGCGGAATTCGAGACCACTGCGGATCGAGTGTGTCCCCGCTGCTTTCGTCAACGTGGCGCCCGCCGCATGGATCATCACCGGACGGTCTTCCCCCGCCGTCGACCCGGTGGGAATGTAGCCGGTCATATTGAACTGCGGGAAGCGGCGGACATCGGCCGGGATGAGGCTTTCGTAAGAGGAAGGGAATCCGAGCGTGGTGAGATCGAAGTTCATGGCTGACGCATCCTCATCCTGGAAGCGGATGAAGCGGCTGTAGCTGTACTTGGTGTTCAGGACCATGGTGGGCGACAGCGTGTAGACGTCGTCGAACATGGCCGCCCGCGCTACAAACTTGAAGGTCACGCCGGTAGCGGCATCGTGGAAGTAGTTGTTATAGGTGCTGTAGCGGTCGTAGAGGCTGGCGCGCACGAAGATGCGGTGCTTGCTGCTGACATTCTGATCGACGCGCCAGGTGTGATTGCGGTACTTGGCTTGTTCGGCCAGGTCGGGCTCGATCAGGTCGGCGGTGCCATCCGCGGCGGGCGTGCTGGTGGGCGCCGGGAAATACTTGGCGGCGTTCACCGAAACGGGATTGAATCGGGATGCGGGAATGAGGTTGCCGGGGAACGGATCCTCCTGATAGCGTCCGCCGGTAACCGCCACGCGCGATGCCGGGTCGTAAATCTGGTAGCTGGAGCCGAGTTTCAGCAGGGAGGAAAAATCGCCCTGGAGCATGGCGGGCAAGGGCACGGTGGTGGTGGAGCTGTCATAGCGCGGCCGCGAGTCGTGGATGCCCTCATAGGCCCAGAAGAAGAAGGTCTTGTTGCGGCCGTCATACAGTTTGCCCAGGTACAGAGGTCCGCCCACCGAGCCGCCCCATCGGTCGAACTTGAAGGCCGGCCGCGCACTGCCCTTCTTGTTATTGAAGAAGTCGTTGGCCCAGAAGTCGGGACGCTGAAACGAGTAGTAGCCTGACCCGTGCAGATGATTGGTGCCGCTTTTGATGCTGATGTTGGTGACGCCGCCCTGCGTCTGGCCGAACTGCGCGTCGAAGGTGGCGGTTTGCACCTTGAACTCCGCCATGGCGTCGGTGGGAGGCACATAGGCCGCGATCACCTGGTTGGCGTTGGCTGTGGCGGTGGTAGGAGCGCCATCGAGGGTCACATCGCTGACATTGCCCCGGCTGCCGCCCATGGCGTAGCCCACGATATGGGTCGGCTCGAAGGGCCGGTCGAGCCGGGGATCGCCGGTGAAGGCGACGCCGGAGGCGAGCCCGATCAGCCCGAACGGATTGCCGTAGGTCAGAGGCAGGTCGGCGACGCGCTTGGAGTCGATGACGGTGCCCATCGAAGCCGACTCGGTTTGCATCAGAGGAGCCTCTTCGTTGACGGTTATCGACTGCTCCGCCTGGCCCACTTCCAGCGTGAAGTTGACTTCCAGATGGTCGTTGACCTGGACTTCAATACCCTTGCGGGCCACGTGCTTAAATCCCGGCGCGACTACGTCCACTTCGTACGGCCCGGGGATCAGAAAGGTTGCCTGGTAGAATCCCTCGTCGTTGGTTTTTACAATGGCCTTGGTGCCCATGGCGGAATTGGTCACGGTCACCTGCGCGGCGGTGATCACCGCTCCGCTGGGATCCGTTACGCGGCCCACAATCATGCCGCGAGTTTCCTGCGACCACGCACCCGCCGCGGCGAGGACGCACAGGATCACCGCAAGCGAGAAAATGCGACGTTGCATCTCGTCCTCACTATGATTCGAATGTCTTGGTTGAACGGCCGCGTGACGCGCAGCCTCATCCTGTGCCGGGCGGACAAGCACGCGCTTCGACTGCCGAGGGCACTCTCACCCAAACTGTTTGAGAGTATTATGCCTGAAACTCGGGATACGAGGCGGCGCCTCCTGGATAGCTTTGCGCCGGTTTCGCACTACGAAACAAGGGCCGGTCCGCAGAGGGTCTGTAACTATTGTCCTATCAATTACCTATCAAGAACGCAAGGATCCAGGCCACGCAGGCGCTCCGGCAGCCTGTTTCGCATTACGAAACCGGCATTACGAAACCGATAGAACTGCCCATTCCAGCCTCAACGCGGACCGTGGTCCGGCTCTACCGATTGGATGCGGGTTGGAACAGCGAAAATACCGCGCCCTGCGGGTCGGCGACGACCGAAAACCGGCCGACTTTTTCCATCGTCATGGGCGGCATAATCACGCGGCCCCCCATTTCCGCCAGGCGCGCCGTGGATGCGTCGGCATCGGCCACCTGGAAATACAACAGCCAATGCGGCGGGACGTGGGGCGGCATCATGTGGGCGGGCGGAATGCCGCCGATAAACTGCTCGCCGTTCTTGATATGCAGGTACCCGGAGGTGTCGTGCTCTCCGGGTGAGATCTGCCATCCGAAAACAGCGCTGTAAAACTTGCGGGCGGCTTCGACGTCGCGGGTGTTGAGATCGGCCCAGCAGACCGTCCCCGGCACACCCGCGATTCCGTTGGCCTGCGGGCGCATTTCCTGCCAGATATGAAATACCGCGCCGGTGGGGTCTCTCACCACCGACATGCGGCCGACGTCGAACACGTCGAACGGCACTTTAATCACGTTGCCGCCGGCGGCGGTGGCTTTGGACGTGGCTTCGTCCGTGTTTTCCGCGGCGATGTAGATGGCCCAGTGTGGAGGAACGCCGGCCTTGACCATGTCGGGCATCAGCGTGTAGGCGGCGCCCGGCATGCCCCCATCCAGCGTGAACATCGAGTAAACCATGTCCGGTCCCATGGGCATGTCGTTCACGCCCCAGCCGAACAACGAGTTGTAGAATTTCTTGGCAGCGTTTTGGTCCGACGTGGCCAATTCGAACCAGCAGAAAGATCCCGGTGCGTAATGATCGATTTTTGCCATAGACGGAAGTGTACCAGGAGCCGGTGAGGGAAGGTGTTACAAAGGCTTGACGTCGGTTGCGCTTTTTACGGTCTTGCTCTTGCGATACGCCTGGTCGAGAATTTCAACCACGTGCATGACCTTCTGACCCGAGCCGTGCAATCGTACGCCGGCCTGCAGTTGCAGCATGCATCCGGGATTCGACGAAGCAATGATGGACGCGCCGGTGGCATTGACATTTTCCATTTTGCCCGTGAGAAGCTGCATCGCCATGCGATTTTGAAGGACGTTGTAGATGCCGGCGCTGCCGCAGCACAAGTCGGAGCCGCGCATTTCGCGCACCGCCAGTCCGGGTATCAGCGAGAGCAGCTTGCGGGGCGCGGAACGGACCCGTTGTCCATGGGCCAGGTGGCAGGAATCCTGGTAGGTAGCCACGGCATCGAGACGGTTCAATTGCGGATTCAACTCGATGGACGCCAGGAACTCGGTCACATCCCGGATTTTGCCGGCGAACTCGCGCGCCTTTTCGGCATAGGCCGCGTCGTCTTCCAGAAGTTGGCCGTATTCTTTGAGTGTGGAACCACACCCGCCGGCATTGGTCACAATGGCTTCGTATTCGCCGGCGAGGAAGGCATCGATATTGCGCCGCGCCAGCCGGCGCGCGTCCTCCCGCAATCCGCCATGGACGTGGAGGGCGCCGCAGCAGCCCTGGCCGGCGGGAATGGCGACTTCGCAGCCGTTCTTCTGCAGGACGCGAACCGTGGCCTCATTCAGCCGGGCGAACATGACATTCGCGAGACATCCGGAGAGGAACGCGACGCGATGGCGGCGTTCGCCTTCGGCGGGAAAGGTTTTGCCGATCTGGCTGAAGAAAAACGGCGGATCGATGGAAGGCGCCACCTGCACCAGGTCGTCGAGGGGTCCCAGGAGATTGAGCGATGCCATGGCGCGGATGAGAGCTTTCAAACCGCTGGCTTCGAAAAGGTAGAGGAGCGTTCCCGCGATCGTCATCCAGGCACGGGAATCGAGAATCCGGCTGAAGAACAGGCGCCGGATAAACGCGGGCAGCCGGCCGCGCGTGGTATGAAGCTCGATTTGCGCGCGCGCATCCTCGATCATGCGTCCATAAGGGACGCCCGAAGGGCAGGCCGTCTCGCAGCCGCGGCAGGCCAGGCAGAGCCCGATATGCTCGAGGTAGGACGGCGTGAGGGGCGCGCCTTCGGAAACCTGAACCATCTGGTAGATTCGGCCGCGGGGGGAATCCATTTCCAGTCCCAGCTCGCGGTAGGTCGGACAGGCATTGAGACAGAGGCCGCAGTGCACACACCGGTCGAGGTCGAACTGCCGGGGTCCGACGGGCGGCGGCGCGCCAGGTTCAGATACGACGGTAGAGCCGGCCACGGTTCAATAAATTCCCCGGGTCAAACAGGTGCTTGACCCGCTGCATCATGTCAAAATCAACCCCGGGAGCGGGCCACATTTCGAGGTCCGTTTTATCTCCCGCAGCGAACTCGATGACGGACCTCCAGCCCGCGGCGGCGCTGTTCCCGATCCACGCCGACGCGGCCTTGGACTCCTCGAAGTATCCGTAGCAGACGCCCGAACCGGCCCTTGCAACCGCCGGTCCGTCAAAAGACGCCGCCACGTGTTCCAGTTCCTTCAGCGTACACGAGGCGCGCACCACCGCGCCATCCGGGCGGGCGGCGAGAAATCCGGGTGTGAATTCCTGCACTTCGTGCCAGAAGGCGTCCTGCGCGACGCCGTCGAGAGCGATCGCGCCCGCGGCCGGCAGCTCGCGCTGGCAGCGCGCGACCGCCGCGGCGTTGCCGCTGGCGCGGACCGCCAGCGTCCATTCCGGCTTGCGGGCGGAGCCCAGCCAGTCTTCCACCAGGCGTCCGGCGGCGGGGTTCAACAAATCCAGCGCCGCGGGCTGAAGCCCGCCCGCCAGGATCTTATCCCGCGCCAGGATGGCTTCGCGCAAAGTGCGGAACGGCGCCAGGAAGGTCTGCTCGACTTCGGGCACCGGCAGCAGCTTGAAATTCACCGCCACGATGGCGGCCAGCGTTCCGAAGGAGCCGATCAGGAGCTTGCCCATATCCAGACCGGCGACGTTTTTCACCACCATTCCGCCGGACGTTACCACGCGGCCGCCCAAGGTCACGAATTTCATCCCGATCACGAGGTCGCGGGCCGACCCGTAAAGCCGGCGCCGCGGACCGCAGCAATTGGCGGCGATCACGCCGCCTACCGTGGCATGTTCGGCAAACGGCGGATCCAGGGGAACCATCTGGCGGTTCCGCGCGAGCTCGGTACTGAGATCCTTCCATAAGACCCCGGCCTCGGCGCTGATCGTCAGGTCGCGGGGCTCGTAGTCGAGGATGCGGTTGAACGAGCGCGTAGACAGGTATTCATCGGCATGAAGGACGGGGCCGGCCATCTGCCGCTTGGTCCCATTGCCTTCCAACAGGATCGTGCGGTCGTGCAGAGCCGGGCGGCGAAGAGCTTCCGCCAGGTCTTCGGCGGTATCGGGCATCACGGTTCGATTTTGTCCTGTGGCGGTCGATGGACGCATGAAAGTAGTCGCGCGCATGCGGCCCCGGGCCAGAGATAATGATAAGCCATGGCGACTTTGTATGCCGGAACCTCCGGTTTCGCGTATCCCGCATGGAAGCCGGACTTCTATCCAGCCAGGCTTCCAGCCAACCAGTTTTTGAAGCATTATGCCACGCGTCTGAATTGTGTGGAGATCAATTATACGTTTCGGCGTCTCCCCGCCGAGTCTACCCTGAGTTCCTGGGTGGAAGCCACGCCCGCGGGATTCGTTTTCGCGCTCAAGGCGAACCAGAGAATTACCCACATCCTGCGGCTGCGGAATGCCGCGCAAGCGACGGAGCTGTTCTTCAAGTTCATCGATCCGCTGCGAACCTCGCGGCGGCTGGGGCCCGTGCTGTTTCAACTGCCGCCGAACCTGAAGTCGGACGCCGGGCTGCTGCGCGAGTATCTCGACCTGCTGCCCAAGGGCATCCGCTACGCCTTCGAATTCCGGCATCCCTCCTGGCTGGCAGAAGAAATCTACGGCATCCTGCGGGAGCGCGGCGTTTCGCTATGCGTCGCCGAATCGGAGCGCCTGGAGGTTCCCGAAGTGATCACGGCGGATTTCGTCTACTACCGCCTGCGTAAGCCCGATTACACGCCGGCGGATATCGATAATTTCGCCGCGCGCGCCCGGGAACTGCTCGATACCGGCCGCGACCTGTACCTGATGTTCAAACACGAGGAGACGCCGGAAGGCGCGCGGCACGCCGAGACCATCCTGCGGAAGGCGGGAGCGCAAATCGCGGCGGGTTAATCCTCTCCGCGCGAGACGACAATCGCCTTGAGTGTGTGCGCCAGAATGAACGTGTCCAGGCTGAGCGACATGTTCTTGATGTAGTAAAGATCGTACTCGAGGCTGGTGAGAGCGTCGAGGGGAGCGGCGTTTTTGCGATTGATCTGGGCCCATCCGGTCACGCCCGGCCGGACGGTATGCCGCTGGCGGTAGCAGGGGATCTGCTCGGTCAGCCACTTGACGAATTCGGGCCGTTCGGGGCGGGGTCCGATGATGGACATATCGCCGCGGAGGACGTTGAACAATTGCGGCAGCTCATCGCCGCGGCTCAATCGCAGAAAGCGGCCGATGGCCGTCATTCGCGGATCCGTCCTGGGAACCCAGATGTCGGCGGCGCTGTCGGGGGTGCGCATGCAGCGGAATTTATACAGCACAAACGGCCGGCCATCGAGCCCGACCCGGATGCTGCGCGTGAAGACCGGTCCGCGCGAAGTCGATTTGACGAAGATGGCGGCGATAATCGTGAACGGCAGCGAGAGGATCAGCCCCAGCAGCGCCAGCGCGCGATTCATCACCGTCTGGTAGGCCAGCTCGATGCTGCGCGGCGCATATTCACCCGAAAAAATGAGCTCCGGCGGCTTTATGGCGCGCAGGCAGATTCGTCCCGCCACGCGTTCGTAGGCGGTGGCGATGTCTTCCACCGCCTGGCCGGCGAAGCGCAGGTCGAGCAGGTCCTTGACGGGCAGGCCGTCCTCTTCGCCGCGCGAAGGAATGATGATGTGCTGCGGCTGCGTGTTGTCCACGATTTCGCGCAGTTCGGCCGGCTGGCCGAGAACGGGTCCGCCGCTCAGCGGCGTTCCCCGCGGATTGTCGCAAGTGACGTAGCCGAGGATCTGCGAACCGGTTTCCGGATGGGCGGCGACGTAGCTGCCGAGATCCTCGAACGGCCGGGCCGGTCCGAGGAGCAGTAGCCGGTCGCGTCCCACCACCTGGAGCATGTAGGCGCTGAAGAGGATCCGCCACAAAAACACGACCGCGATGGCGAGCGCGCTTCCCACCACCATGACGCCGATGGGTACCCGCAGGTCGGGATTGACATAGCTGATGAGGCCCTGCAGCAGAAAGAGAATTCCGGCCACCATGCAGAGCTGCTGCAAAAGGATGATGCGCGATTTCACGTACAGATTGCTGTACAGATCGTGAAAGTGCAGGGTGACGATGGCGCCGGCGACCACCAGCAGGATGCGCCAGATTCCGTTGTCGTCCAGCAGAAACAAGGTGGGATCGGTGGGGAGCACGATGAAAGTGGCCACAATGAAGGCCGCGGTGATCCAAAGCAGTTCCGAGACCAGCATGGTCACCGACCCCGCCGGCAAGAAAACTCGAAATAAGCGGATCATCCGGCCATACCGAAACCAAACCCTTTATTCGACCCTATTATACCGGGTGCTTTCCCGTGCCCTGGGTTACACTAGAGTTTCGCGATTTCCATGAGCATGCCGGCGTCTTTCAGAGACACCCCCATCAGCAAAGTCAGCGACTACTGGAATGCGCGGCCGTGCAATATCCGCCATTCTCCGCAACCGGTGGGCACGCGGGAGTATTTCGAGGAGGTGGAGGCCCGGAAGTATCTTGTCGAGCCGCACATTCCCGGATTCGCCGAGTTCGCGAGGTGGAAGGGCAGGAAAGTACTCGAGATCGGCTGCGGCATCGGGACCGACACCATAAACTTCGCCCGCGCCGGCGCGCAGGTGACGGCGGTGGACCTGACGGAGAAATCCCTGGAACTAGCCCGCCAGCGCGCCAGGATCTTCGGCGTCGAGGACCGCGTACGCTTCATCCAGGCGGATGCCGAGTTGCTCAGCCAATTTGTTCCGGTGGAGCGCTACGACCTGGTGTATTCCTTCGGCGTCATCCATCACACGCCGCACCCCGACCGGGTACTGGAGGAAATCCGCAAATACGCGGGTCCGGACAGCACGTTGAAGATCATGGTGTATCACCGCCTGTCGTGGAAAGTGCTGTGGATCATTTTCGGCTTCGGCAAAGGCCGGTTCTGGGACTGGGAGCGGCTGGTGGCGCAATATGCCGAAGCGCAGGAAGGCTGCCCCGTCGCTTACACCTACAGCCGCGCGTCGGCGCGGCGATGGCTGGCGCGGCACGGCTTTGTTGTCCGCCAGGTCCTGGTGGACCACATCTTCTCCTACAGCATCCCCGAATATCAGCAATATCAATATAAGAAGGTGTGGTACTTCCGTTGGATGCCGCGCCTTCTGTTCCGCGCCCTGGAACGGTCCCTGGGCTGGCATCTCTGCTTGACGGCGAAACCCGAATAAATGTCGACCGCGGCGCCGTACCTTTCGGTGGTTGTCACCGCGCGCAATGACGATCACGGCGGCAATCTGCTCGGCCGCATGCAGGCTTTCGTCAGCGGCTGGATCGCGCAAGCGAAGCGCTTCAATATTTCCTCGGAATTGATCCTGGTGGAGTGGAATCCGACGCCGGAGCGGCCGCGACTGCACCAGGCGCTGGAATGGCCGGACGATTTCGGACCGTGCCAGGTGCGCTTCATCGAGGTTCCGGCGGAACTCCACCGGCGCTACGCGCACGCCGAAGCACTTCCGCTATACCAGATGATCGCCAAGAACGTGGGGATCCGGCGGGCGCGGGGCGAGTTCATACTGGCAACCAACATCGACATTCTCTTCTCGAGCGAGCTGGCGGAGTTTTTCGCGTCGCGGCGGCTCGAAGACGGCCACATGTACCGCATGGACCGCCACGACGCCATGAGCGACGTGCCGGTCCGGGAGCCGATCGAAGAACAGATTGCGTGGTGCGGCGCCCACCTGATCCGCATCAACCGGCGCGAGGGCACGTTCAATGTGTCGCCCTCGGGCGACCCGATTCTCAGCCCCGGCGATGTGGCCGCGCCGGAGACTGGAGTTCTGTTCGGCAAAGGCTGGCTGCCGGTCGAGCGCTACACCAGGCAGGAGCCGTTCCGCTGGGCCGGGCAATTATCGGAGCTGCTTCTGCGCCGCCCTCCCGACGGAGCGGCCGCGCTCGAAATCGACCTGGAACCGGGTCCGGGGACGGGCGGGGAGCCGCTCGACCTGGAAGTGGTCGGGGCGGCCCACCAGACCGTGGCGCGCGTTTCCACCGACCGGCGCAGCCGGCTGCGTCTGCCGCTGGCGCCGCCTTACCCCGAAGTACTGAGCTTCCGCGTGCACGGGCCAAGCTGTCCGACGGTGCGGGATCCGCGGGTGCTCAATTTTCGCGTCTTCCGGCTGGAATGGGTGCGGGGCGGAAGCGGAGCAGCCAGCCTGCGCGCGCTGCGAAGCCACAGCCGTCTGGCCGCCGTGTGGTTCGCCGTACAACACGTGATCGATCGGCTGGCGAAAGGCGGGCGCCTGGTGGAGCTGACGGTTCCGGTGCCGCCGCGGATCAAGCGAATGTTGAAGCAGTACGTGGAGTTTCGCGGTTTTGTGGGGCTGGCGCGGCTGGCGCTGCCTTACCTGGAGCGCCGGCGCACCATTCGGGCGGCGGGCGGCGGCGCGGGCGCGGACGTCCTCCAACCGGATTCGGGGCTGCTGCCGGGGGCGCGATGGGGCATTCGCGACGATTATCGCGGCGAAACCTTCCGCCGCGTCCGCAATGGCGCCGAGATTCTGATTGCGGCGAATGCGCCGGACGAATCGGAAATTCTCCTGTTGATGGAGCCGCTGGGCGGCATCGATGAAGACGGCAACCACCTTCCCGCCGCCGCTCCGGTGAATCTGCGGATTGTGGATGCTTCCGGTGCCCTTATGGCCGAACATCCGGTGGCGGGGCTCGCGGAGCGGCGTTTCCGCTTGCAGCGAATTCCGCGAAGCACGCAGGTATTGCGGCTGGAATTTGAGGGCGCGCCCGAGCTGAAGATCTTCCGCTGCGCCTGGACGGATTTGCGGCGTGCCCACGGTCCCGGGCTGGCGCAGCCGTGGGGAGCGGGCTGGCAGTGGGACAACGCGGGGAACATGGAGGCGCGCCATCGCGCGGAACTGGTGGTGACGGCGTCGGAGCAGGGCGCGGGGCCATTGTTCCTGGAACTGGAGACCCTGCGTCCGGCTGCGTTTGAGATCCGCGATTGCGAGGATCGATTACTGGCCTCGTTCGAAAATCACGGACGGGAGACCCACCGCCTGGATCTGCCGCTGGCGGCGGGGCGGACGCACGTGGTGTCTTTGAACAGCTCCGGCATCTTCCGCGCGTGGCGCTGCGATTGGACGGAAACCCCCAAGCCCGATCGTGCGCCGGCTGCGGTTTTTCTGCACACCAACGCGTGCGGCGACTTCACGCTGCTTTCGCGCCGGCAGTGGTTCGACCTGCGGGCCTACCCCGAATTCGACCTGTTTTCCATGAACCTCGATTCCATTTTCTGCGCCACGGCGCACTTCGGCGGCGCGCGCGAGACGATGCTCGAGGAGCCGATGCGGATTTACCATATCGAGCACGGCAGCGGGTCGGGCTGGACGCCGGAAGGACAAGCCAAGCTGTTCGAGCGCATCGCGGCGAAAGGGCTGAAGTTCGTGGATTCCGAGGAAGTCCTCATGTGGACGGCGCAGATGGGCCGTTTGGACAGCCCCATGCTCTTCAATCACGAGGATTGGGGGCTGGCGGGCGCGGATCTGAAAGAGACGGTGCTCGGGTAAGCCGCTACGTCTTGTGAGTGGGACGGAGCAGCCGTTTGGGCAGCTTGGACAAATACGTGAGGCGCTCGACTACCGGCAGCAGCCGGCGCACGGTCCGTCCGTGCAGCATCAGGCTGCCCACCACCAGCGCCGGATGGGGAATGGTGGTGCAGCAGCGCGAGCACATCTCCACTTCGCCGCCGCGGCCGGACGCATGCAGCCGGCGCATCTCCCGGATCGATTCGGAATTCCAGATCGCGGCCAGCGGTTCAGCGCCGAGATTGCCCAGCGGCGCGCCATCGAGCATATAGCTCTGGCAGCAGGGATACACATCGCCGTTTTGTTTCACATAAACGGCGCCGCGCCAGAGATAGTGGCAGGGATGCTTCCAATCGGCCGGATCGTGAAGAGCGCCGGGCTTCATCAGGTTGGTCTCGTCGGCCTTGATGCGGATCTGGTCGATGCCCGGAACGGCGCTCCAGAAGCGCACAAAGTCGCCGACTTCCTCGGCGTTGCCGTCCATCTTGACCATCTGCACGACCACCTGCAGGCGTGAGCGCCGCTCCTTCTTCAGGCGCGCGAAGCGAACGAAATTGTCGCGGACTTTTTCGAATTTGGCCCCCTTGCGATAGAACTCGAAGGTCTCCTTGCGGGCGCCGTCGAAGCTGAGAGTGATCTGCTCCAGCGGTGAATCGAGAACGCGGGCGCTGAGCTTTTCATCCAGGAAAGTCCCATTGGTGGAAAGCAGCGTGGAGATGCTGTGGCGATGGCAGAATTCGATGCGATCGAAGATGCGCGGATCCATGAAGGGCTCGCCCAATCCGATCAGCATCATGTGCTCGGCGGAATCGCCCGCCTGGCGGACGAGCTGCTCGAAAATATCCTGCGACATGTCTGCTTTGGGCTGCGGATGGCTCTCGCGGGGGCACATGGGGCAGTACAGATTGCATTTGGCGGTGGTTTCGACGATGTACTCGACCGGCAGCGCGGGGATATTGGTGCGCCGCGCGAGATAGCCCCAAAGCAGCTTGGCGCGGTTCCAAGCCCTCATGCAGATGCCGCCCTCATGCTGATCCTATTGTAACGGCGGGACGTGCGATCATGGCTCAAGGGAAGAAGCCAAGTGAAGATTACCATCTCCGGCGCCTCCGGATTTATCGGCCGGCGCCTGTTGAAGACGCTTACTGCCTCCGGCCATTCCTTGCAGGTGTTGAGCCGGCACTCCGGAATGAACATGCCGGCGGGAGTGAAGGTGTTCCCCTGGAATCCGGCGCAGAGCGAACCGCCGGCCGACAGCTTGCGGGATGTCGATGCGGTGGTCCACCTGGCCGGCGAGCCGGTGGCGCAGCGATGGAATGAGGCGGTGAAGGCGCGGATTCGCGACAGCCGCGTGAAAGGCACGGAAAACCTGGTGGAAGCGATCGCCAAGCTCGAGCGCAAGCCCGCGGTGCTGGTCTGTTCCTCGGCGATCGGGTACTACGGATCGCGCGGCGACGATGTGCTCACCGAATCGTCGGCGAAGGGAGACGATTTTCTGGCGGACGTGTGCGCGAGTTGGGAGAGCGCCGCGAAAAAGGCGGAAGCGCTGGGCGTGCGGGTGGTTTCAGTACGCACCGGCCACGTTCTCGACCCGCGCGGCGGGCTGCTGAAGCGGATCCTGCCGCCTTTCCGTTTGGGCGCCGGCGGAAGGCTGGGAAACGGCAAGCAGTGGATGTCGTGGATTCATCTGGAAGACATGGCCAATCTGGTTCAGTTTGCGGTGGAGAACCCGGTCAGCGGCGCCATCAACGGGGTTTCACCGGACCCGGTAACGAACGCCGGCTTTACGCGCGCCCTGGCCGGGCAGCTTCACCGTCCGGCGATTTTTCCGGTGCCGAAGCTCGCGCTGAAGCTGATGTTCGGCGAGATGGCGGATGTCATCATGGGCAGCCAGCGGGTGCTTCCGAAAGCCGCGGAATCGGCGGGATTTGCGTTTCGATTTCCGGAGTTGCGGCCGGCGCTGGAGAATCTGTTCGGCAAGTAACGACCGGCCGGCTGCCAGTCGGCCGCAGGCGTGGCAGCCCGCCCTGCATTGTATAATTGAGGATATCTGAGAGGAATCGTGTCCTTACGTTCTTACCTGAAGTACTTCACCCATAGTTTGATGTTGCCCATCCTGGAGAGCGGCGAGGAAACCCTCGTCGGCGGACAGGCGGTGATGGAGGGCGTAATGATGCGGGCGCCGCACAGTTACTGCGTGGCGGTGCGCAAGGCCTGCGGCGACATCGTAACGGACGAGGTGCAGGTGCCGCGCATGTCGGAGCGGTATCCCATCTTCAAGCTCCCGATATTCCGGGGCCTGGGGACTCTCTTCCAGGCGATGAAGCTGGGTTACAAGGCGCTCACGTTTTCGTCCAACGTCATGATGTCCGACCTGGCCGCGGCCGAGTGCAAAGACGGGCAAGCCGATACCGCCAAAAAGCCCCCCAAGGAACTGCCGAAGTGGGCCTTGACCACGAATCTCGTCCTGATGTTCGGCTCGTTCCTGTTCCTTTACAAGTTCCTGCCGCTGTACTTGGCCACCGAATTGGGCAAGGTGTATCCCACCTTGACCGGCCGGCTGGCGTTCAACTTCGCCGATGGATTCATCCGCATCGGAATCTTTCTGACGTTCATGTTCGTCCTGTCGCGCCTGAAGGATATCCAACGCGTATTCGAGTATCACGGAGCGGAGCACAAGGTGGTTTTCAACTACGAATCGGGCGATCCGGTGACGGTGGAGGCGGCGCAGCGGTACACCACTTTTCACCCGCGCTGCGGCACCAGCTTCCTGATGCTGCTGATGATCGTCTCCATGTTGTTTTATCCGTTCATTCCGTTCACCGCCTTCTTACCGAGGCTGGCCATGCGCATTCTGCTTCTGCCGCTGATCGTCGGGCTGTGCTACGAGATGATCCGCTATGCCGCCAGGCACCCCGGCGGCCTGCTGACGGTGCTCACCACGCCCGGTTTATGGCTGCAGCGCATCACCACCAAGCCGCCGTCGGACAAGCAGACGGAAGTCGCGATTCACGCGCTCGAGCATGCCATGTCGCTCGAAAAATCGCAGGGCGGGGAACTGGTGATCGCCTGACTGGCGGCAATGTCCATGCAATTCGCAGCCAAACTCGAGCAACTCGAAAAGCGTTTCGAGGATCTCACACAGCAGATGGCCGATCCGGCGGTGATCGCGGATTCCGACCAATACCGCAAGGTAGCCAAGGCGCAGAGCGAGCTTTCGGAAGTGGTGGGCAAGTTCCGCGAATGGAAATCGGTGGAGAACAGCCTCTCGCAAGCCCATTCGATGCTGAATGAAACCGACAGCGAGCTGCGGGCCATGGCCGAGGAGGAAGTGGCACGGCTGGAACCCGAGAAGGCGCGCATTGAGGAAGAAGTGAAGGTTCTGCTTCTGCCCAAAGATCCCAACGACGACAAGAACATCGTGCTCGAAATCCGCGCCGGCACCGGCGGCGACGAAGCGACGCTTTTTGCCTCGGAGATCTTCCGCATGTACTCGCGCTACGCCGAAACGCAGGGCTGGAAGATGGAAGTGACGTCTTCAAGCGAATCGTCGGTGGGCGGGTTGAAAGAAGTCATCGCGCTGGTGAGTGGCGACAAGGTCTATAGCAAGCTGAAGTACGAAAGCGGCGTGCATCGTGTGCAGCGGGTTCCGGTGACGGAGCAGCAGGGGCGCGTCCACACATCGGCGATCACGGTGGCAGTGCTGCCGGAAGCCGATGAAGTGGAAATAAAGCTCGACCCGAAGGACGTTCGCATCGACACGTTCTGCTCGTCGGGCCCCGGCGGCCAGTCCGTCAATACGACATACTCTGCGGTGCGACTGACCCACATCCCTACCGGACTCGTGGTGTCCTGCCAGGACGAGAAATCGCAGATCAAAAACAAAGCCAAGGCGGAGCGCGTGCTGCGGTCGCGGCTGTACGAGATGGAGCTCGAGAAGCAGCAGGCCGCGCTCGGCGCCGAGCGCCGCAGCATGGTCGGCACGGGCGATCGCAGCGAGAAAATCCGCACCTACAACTTCCCGCAGAACCGTCTCACCGACCACCGCATCGGCTTCACGCTGCACCAGCTGGATTTCGTCATGGACGGCAAACTACAACCCGTCATCGACGCTTTGATAGCGTTTTATCGCAGCGGGAACGGCGCGAACGGCCACCAGCCCGCGAAATGACCATCCACACGGCGCTGTTCCAGGGGACCAGGCTCCTGGACGATGCCGGCGTGCCCGTTCCGAAACTCACGGCCGAGGTTTTGCTGGCGTTCGCGATGTCGGTGGAGCGGCCACATTTCTATGCGCATCCCGAACAGGAATTGCGCGAAGTGGAATGGCTGCACTACGGCCGATATTTGCACGAACGGCTGCAAGGCAAACCGACTCAGTACATCACTCATCGCCAGGAGTTTTATGGCCGCGAATTCCGCGTGACGCCGGCTGTGCTGATCCCACGGCCGGAGACCGAGCACGTCGTGGAGACGGCGCTCGAGCTTGCGCGCGGGGCGCGGCGGATTCTGGATATCGGCACCGGAGCGGGCGCGCTGGCCGTAACGCTGCAACTCGCGACCGGGGCCGAAGTCTGGGCCACGGACGTCTCGGAAGCAGCGATCCGCGTCGCCGAGGAGAATGCGGAACGGCTCGGCGCGCGCGTCGGTTTTTTGGTCTGCGATGTGATCGCAGCCGTGCAGGCAAACTCGGTGGACCTGGTGGTTTCCAATCCACCCTACGTTCCGGAGACAGCGCGCGACGGCTTGCAGCGCGAAGTACGCGATTACGAGCCGCCGGTGGCGCTGTTCGCGGGACCCTCGGGGTTTGATTTGTATGACCGAATCGTAGCGGATGTTCCGCGAATCCTGCGCCCGGGCGGATGGCTGGTGATGGAGCTCGGGTTCGGCTGTCACGAGCACGTCGCCGGGCTGTTGGCTGGCTGGCAAGACATGCGCGTGGCGCCGGACCTGGCGGGAATTCCACGAGTGATCGCCGCGAAAAGATGAGCCGGCGGCTCTGATTACCAGGCGCCCTTCTTGGCTCCGAACCACCAGATCAACCCCAGGGTCGCGGTGGTCTGGTCTTTTTTCAGTATGCCGAGAGTATCGGTGAGGAAGTAAGGACGGCTGGCGAAATCGCGGCGGTATTCTTCGCGCACCAGGAATCCGTCGTACACCTTCTGCTCGAACGTCAAAGTGGCCTCGTGGAGCGTATTGGTGGTGCCGGTGAAGAGGCCGCCGTGATCGAAGAACCACTCGCCCCTCGAGGCAATCGCCAGTTTCGAGGACAACTGATAGCGGAAGTAGGCGGCGCCGCCATCGGTGCGCGCTGGGGGCGAAGTCCTCAGCAGCCGTTCGATCTCGTCGTCCAATTCGGCGGCGAGCGTCAGCTTGGGCGTGACGGTCCAGGTGGCGTAGGTGTCGATGATGTGCAGGTTGCCGTTGGCCGGATTGGGAATCGGTTCGAACGGGATGCCCTGCAGCGTGGGGAGGCCGGGCTGTGTAGATCCGGGGACGTACTCGAAATCGGGGTGCTCCTGGCCGAGATAGTAGTTAACGATCCAGGAAACATTCCTGTGCGGTTGCAAGGAGAGGCCGAAGAGTTCGTCCTTGTAGCCGTTGAACGGTTCCGTCTGTCCGGTGCCGTTGGTAATCCAATAGTTCAAGGTGATGGCGTTGTTGACCTTATAACTCAGGCGGGCGCCGGTGTGATAGAAAGGCAGGAAGTTATACCAGTAAGAACGCGAGTAATTGATCTGATCTTTGCCATAATTGCCTTCCATGCCGAGCGAGCTTGCCCATTTCCCGAAGTCGATGGTCAGGCCGGAGCCAATCGGCGCGACATAGGTACCGTAGGCCTGGAAGATGTTGCGGTAGACTTCTGGTCTGGGCTCGTTGGAGGCATTGCCTTGCAAGGTCGCGGTGGCCTGGCCGAATTGCAGGTCGAGGCGGAAACCGAAGCGCCTGCCGTGGTCGGGGTCGGGCGCGTTCTCCAAAACCAGATCCGCCTGGCTCAAACTGAAAGCGTTGCTGCTCACGTCATAGGCGCGCAGGAGGTTGGCTCGGCCAATGGGCGCGTTGAAGTTGTAGCCGTAGTATCCGTCGAAATAGAGGTTCAAGGTCGTTCCGCGCAGTATGTTGAAGTCGTTTGCGGTTTCGGTTGCAGGGGCTGTCTGGCCGTTGGGAGCGGCTTGCGCGTCCAAAGACGCCTCCTTGGCGCTCTGCGCCCGCGCGGAGACGTCGCTTTGCGGCGAAGACGGGGCGGCCGTGCCCGCGGCATTGCCGGAGCCGAGTTTTCCTTCGAGCGCGTCCACGCGGGCCTGAAGCTTCTGAACCAGCGCGGTGAGGTCGGCAATTTGCTTGCTCATCGCGGCGGTGTTATCGATGGCCGCCCGGGCGCCGGGATTATCCTGCGCGGGGGCGGGGCGAACCATCATGGCGGCGCACAAAGGTAAAATCGGCAAGATTCGCGGCATAGAAGAATCCTCAACCAACATCACACCCTGACGGCATCGGCATAAGTCGCCGTACGGGGCATCACGGCGCTCATTCTGTCCATTGTGTAATAAGCGCGAATTCGAAGCAGGGATCCTTATGACGCTGCGAACTCTACAAACCGAACACCCGGCGCCTGGCCGTGATGCCGTGTAGCGCCTGAAGCAGCGCATATCCGCCCATCGCCAGCCAGAACAGGAACTGCGGGACCCACCAGTTGTGCGCCGGCAGCGCCATCGCCAGGATCGCGAGCGGCAGCCGCAAAAGCACATAATCGCGCATCGGCCGCACGAGGCGCGAGCGGCCGGTATCGAGCCAGGCGCCCATCAGCAGCCAGAAAGGAATGGCGATGGCTTCGTGAATCAGGAGCCAGACCGGGTCCCATAAGCGGTGGCGCGTCTGCCATCCGGCTTCGGGGCGCAGCGAATATGAGACGATCCCCGCCGGCAGCGTCCCAGTCAGCATCAGCGCAAAATGACGGTCCGGGGTGGCATAGACCGACGGATTCCACCCGATGGATTCGGTGGCCGCGTAGGCTGCCAGGACCGACGGGCGGCCACCTCTGGCGGCGGCCCGGGGCGTATCGAATACCACCGTTGCATGCCATATCCAGAACGAAAGCAGCAGCAGATCGAGGAGGGTATGAGCAACCGGGAGCGAACTGCGGTATCGGCAGCGAATAGTCACTACAAGGGATTGGACACCCAGAGACACATGCTTGTTTCAGGATTGCGAAGGCAGTTCGCGAAAATACTTGCGTCCGATATAGCTTTTGATATATCGTAAGAAGCATGGCTGGCGAATTCCGATGGCAACAGAACTTCTTCCCGTGGGGAGGGATGCACTTCGGCGGGCGTTCACGCTTCTTCGATTCCGGTGAAGTCCGTCTGGCATTGCTCTCGCTGCTGAGCGAAGGCCCCAAACACGGCTACCAACTGATGAAGGAATTGGGAGAACGATCTGGCGGCATTTACCGCGCCAGCGCCGGCAGCGTCTATCCGACCCTGCAGCAAATGGAAGATGAGGAGCTGGTGATCTGCGAACTCGTCAACGGACGGCGGACCTATTCGCTTACCGATGCCGGCCGCCGCGAGCTGGAGAAAGATCCCGATGCCGTCCGCCGCATTTGGGAGCGCGCGGAACGGTGGGAGGAATTCGGCCAATATATGAAGCCGGATGTCTTGCACATCATGGGTCCGCTGGCCGAGTTGGCGAAATCCGCCTGGAGAACAGCCGGGCGGGTCAGCGGCAACCGTGAAAAAGAAGACCGGATGCGCTCCATCATCGATGAGGCGCGCCGCGACCTGGACCTGCTGTAAGAACGCCGTTCCGGCTTCGACTAACGGAGAGCTCAGAACAAACATGGGAATCGGTATACGCATCGAGAATCTGCGAAAAGTGTACAATTCGCCGCCTCCTTCGGCGGCGCGCGGAGCGGGTTTTTCGTTCACACCGCAGCGCTCTCCGAAAGAGAAGGGCAAGAAGAAGTTCGAGGTGGTGGCGCTGGACGGCGTGTCGTTTGAAATTCGCGGGGGCGAAATCTTCGGTCTGCTCGGGCCCAACGGCGCGGGCAAATCGACCACCATCGGCGTCCTCACCACGCGCACGCGGCCCACGGCGGGGCGCGCTTTTATCGGCGAGTTCGACGTGTGGCAGGAGCAGGTGAAAGCCAAGCGGCTGATCGGCGTCGTGCCGCAGCGGCCGAACCTCGATTTCGCCCTCACGGCGCGCGAGATCCTGATCTTCCACGGAGCCTATTTCGGCATGACCGCCAAAGAGCGGGCGCGGCGCTCCGACGAACTGCTCGACCGCTTCAAATTGACCGATCGGGCCGATCAGAACGTGCGCAGTTATTCGGGCGGCATGATGCAGCGTCTTTCGATCGCCCGCGCCATGATGCACGACCCGCAGGTGCTGTTTCTCGATGAGCCCTCCGCTGGGCTCGACCCGCAGACGCGGCTGCTGCTGTGGGAGATCATCCGCGAATACAACCGCCAGGGCAAGACGATCGTCCTCACCACCCACTACATGGACGAAGCCGATGCTTTGTGCGAGCACCTGGCGATCATCGATCACGGACACATCATCGCGCAGGGGGCGCCCGCTGAATTGAAGTCGTCGATTCCCGGAGGATATCTGCTGCGCCTGAAATTCGACCGCGCGCCCGGCGAGCTGGCGAACGAGCTGCGGCAGCTCGCGGGCGTCACCGAAGTCCGCGCCGACGACAAGCCGGAGGCCGATGTCTATGCGGACCGGGGCGGCCCGCTGATCGGTCCGATTGCCAGCGCGGTGCAGGCGCGCGGCTTCGAGCTGCGCGACGTGCACATCGCCGAGCCGAGCCTGGAAACCCTGTTTTTGCACCACACCGGAAGGAGTCTGCGAGATTGAACTGGAAAACTTTCTACGCCATGCTGCAGCGCGACGGCCACGTGGCGCGGCGCAACCTGCTGCCCATGCTGATGCAGAACCTGCTGCAGCCCCTGCTTCTGACTTTCGTTTTCGGCCGCGTGCTCACTTCGAGCGGCATGATGCGCTTCGACTACAAGAATGTCCTCCTGCCGGGAGTAATGGCCATCAGCATGGTGCTTTCGGGCATACAGGCGGTCGCCATGCCGCTCATCACCGAGCTGCAATTCACCAAGGAAATCGAGGACCGGCTGCTGGCGCCGATGCAGAACCACTGGGTCGCGGTGGAGAAGATCGTGGCCGGAATGGTTCAGGCTCTGGTCTCGGGACTGGTGGTGATTCCGGCGGCCTGGCTGCTGATGGGCTCGGGCGTCCACATCAATCTCGACAATGTGGGATTGTTCGCGGCGATCTGCCTGCTGGTCGCGCTGTTTTCGTCCGCGGGCGGCCTGGCGCTGGGATGCAGCATCGGGCAGACGCAAATCGGATTGATGTTCAGCCTGGTGGTGGCGCCGATGATGATGTTCGGCTGCGCGTACTACACCTGGGGGTCGCTGGCCGCGGTTTCGAAGGTGCTGCAATACGCGGTCCTGGTGAATCCGCTGGTCTACGCCAGCGAAGGCTTGCGCGGCGCGCTGGTTCCGCAGGTGCCGCACATCCCGCCTTTGGCGGTGGTGTGCGCGCTGATCGCCATGGACCTTTCGGTCCTGGTGCTGGGGTTGACGAAATTCCGGCAGAAAACGATCGGGTGAAGGCGTACCTCAGCACTTGAAATCGGCGAACGTCGAATGCCGGTCCGACCCGTGCTCCAACGCGATATCGCGCCGCTCGTAGTCGATATGGAGCGCCGAAACCACCATCAGCGCATTCGGCACCATCATGCGCACGGTGAACGGATGCTCGGGGTCGCTCTGCGCCTGCGGGAACAACTCCGATAGCAGCAGATGACGGCAGGCGAGAGGCGGAAATTCGCTCAATTGCCGCTCGGCGACGAGTCCCGATGGCCCGAACAGTTGCAGCTTCGGTGCGCCGGTGTAATCGTCCTCGAATTCGATGTTCATGATCGCCAGCAGGCAATCGCGCCGGCGAGATCCGGCCCTACCCAGGATGTGGGCGCCGGTGACGATGTAGTCGGTGGCCAGGTTGCCGCGCTCCTCGACGCTACGGTAGCCCTTGGCGATGGCGCCGCCGGGACGGAAATGAGTGAACGCCACGCGTCCCCAATTCACCGCCCGCACCTCGACTTTATTCAACGAGTGCGACGTCTTGGGAATGCAGGCGGCGCCGAAGCCGCCCGAAAATCCGGCGGGCAGCGGCAGATCGAGGACGGCAATCCGGCAGCTCTGAAACTCCGCCAGACGCACCACGCCTTGATTGACGGCCGAAGCCGGCTGCACCCGGCTGGTCAACTGCTCGTCGCGATTCGAAACCCACGCGATTCGTCCTTCGCCGGTGGTGACGAAGGGGAGCTTCCACAGCGCGGCTTCCACCCAGCGGCTCGAGCTGAGGTACACGCGCGATTCCAGCTCCACGCCTCCCACTTGCAGGCCGCGGAACAGCAGCGGAGTATAAATCAGCGCCTGCGCCGGGAAATTGTTCTTGGAATCGAAGGGCGTCGCCCGGGCGGCCTTCATGGGCGCGTCGGCCGAGAAGTGCAAAGGGTGCTCGACCGTAAAACTCTCGCCCTGACGTCCCTTCATGAAGGTGTACCCGAAGGCCACGCGTTCGCTGGTGTTGCGCACCACGATGACGCCGCCGTCCCGCAGCTTGGGATTGCTCAGCGGCCGGATTCCCATGGCTTCGGCGGGCGTCGCGGCCGGCTCGAGGTTGGCGAGCTCGTAGAGCATGGTCTGATGCGGCTGCAAGCGGTACAGCCGCTCGGCGCCGGTCTTCCCCTCGCGATCGACCACGCGAATGGTTCCGGTCGACTCCTCATCGTTGGGGTTGAACAGCGCAAAAGCGCAGTGGTATTCGGAAAGCGAGGGCACCGGCATCGAATAGTTGTAGTGTCCGATCACCTGCTGCAGCGGCGCTGGATGGGCATGCACATTGTCGAAATTGCGCGGCAGGTCCCAGCGCACGAACCCGGCGCTGAAAAGATCGCCGGCGCGTTCCACCTGGTGCGGCGAGGGCGCGACGCGCACCTTGGCGCCTCCGAAGAAGGCGTCGCGTCCGGTCCACTCTTTCATGTTCAGCAGGGTGGGCCGCATCGCCGGAATCGACAGTTTCCCGTCGTTCTCCAACCGAATCGGTTTGCCGGAAGCTTCGTAGAGCAGAACCTGGTACTGCGTTTCGTTGCGGCTCGACCGAAACCCCTCGATACCCGGAAAGCAGGTCGCCGTAAACAGCAGATCGGTGCACATCTGCTGTTGCGGATCGACGGCTACGAAGGGCGCGGCCACATCCAGCCAGCACACCCCGGACGAATCGACGGCAGGGACCTGCGGGGTGGATGACGGCGAGTACTGATCAGCCGCGGCATTGCGCGCGGACGAAGCAACAAACAGCGACCCCGCCAGACCCGAAAGAAAGACACGGCGGTCAATCGTGGTCATGGCTTTTATCCTCTGAGAATATCACTGCCGGGCGGATTCCAGCATACGGCAAATCGGGGATGGGAAGCCCGCGCCGGAATTCACAAGTTCACACGGGCCCGGCCGGCACACACTTCGCCGATGAGTGAATCCTCTTATAATGGCGCGATACGATATGGCCAACGCCTCGCGCCCGACGAGTTTCGACCAGCGAGCGGCGCGGGCCATTTCCTTTGTCGCTCTCGCCATCGCCGCGTGGACAACCGTCACGACAATCGCCTGTGTGATCGCGGCATCCTACGATTTTCCGTATTCCGACGAATGGGACGTCTGGACCTCGCGCATGCAGCAGGGCTATAGCCTCTCCTGGTTCTTTGCGCTCCACAACGACCACCGCATCGTCACTACCAGGATCGTTTTCGCTCTCGATGAGCTCCTGTTTCATGCGCGGATCTGGTTCCCGCAAGTGGTGTCGCTGGCGACCGAAGCCGGGTTGGCGCTGCTGCTTTGGCGATTGGCGCGAGGGCTCCGCACCGGCCGCCGCGACGACGTGATTCTGGCCGCCGCCATCGTCTGCTGCCTGTTCTCGGCGCAACAATCCACCAACTTCATCTGGGGTTTCCAGGTGCAGTTCTTTCTCGTGTACGCTTTCGCCGTGGGCGCCTTGTGGGCGCTGCTGCGCGCGTCGGAAGCCGCCGGAACACGCCGGCGAGGTTTGTGGATGGGCGGTTGTCTGCTGCTGGCGGCCGCATCCAGCTACTCGATGGCGAACGGAGTGTTGATCTGGCCGATCCTGGTGTTCGCGGCGATACGTCTCGGTCTGGGCCGGCGGCCGGCGGCGGTGCTGGCGGCCGCCGGTGCTCTCGTTCTGATGTTGTACTTCCGCGGCTGGCATACCAGCGTGCTCGACGCGCCGGCGCCCGCCTGGCGGGTGCTGATGTTTGCTCTGGCCAACGCAGGGTCGCCGGCGGTTCCACTGGCGCGCGTGGTGGCGGGCAACTCGTCGGCGGTGGGAATCGCGGCGACGATCATCGGAGCCTGGGTCGTGGCATTCGCCATAATTGCCTGGCTGGGGTTGCGAACGCGCGATCGCCAGCCGGTGGATTCCAAAATGCGATCGTCGGTGGTGCTGGCGCACCTGGCCGTATTTGCGGCGGCAGCCTCCTTTGCCATCGCTTCCGGACGCGCCCACCTGACGCTTCCCGACGCGTTCCGTTCGCGATACATCACGCCGCCCTACATCCTCTGGACTTGCCTCTTGATTCTGGCCTGGCCGCGGCTTCGCGGTTGGGCGCGAATCGCCGTGGTGGCCGCGTTGGCGGCCGGCATCGCGCCATATCAGTTGACGAAATTGCGGGATGCGGGCGCGCACCGTGCGGGCCTGCGGCAGGCGGCGGTGGCTCTGGCCGCCGGTGTGAGCGATCACGATCTCTGGCCCTACTTGTCGCGCGCCGCCGGCGATTGCGCGCCGGCTGCGGATTGGCTGCGGCGGCAGCGCCTCGCTTTCTTCCACGACGGGTGGACCCGTTGGCCCGGGCAACCGCTGGAATCGCGATTCCGAATCGATGCCGGCGCTGCCTGCCGCGGAAAGATTTTACAAACCAGGCCGGTGGATGATTCCACGACGCCCGCGTGGCGGATTTCGGGCCAGGTCGAGGGCCACACCGATTGGGTGGTGGTCACGGACGCGGGTGGGACCATAACCAGCGCGGCGCCCGTGGTCTCCGGACTATGGATGGGCTATGCAGGCCCGGCAACCGCATCCGTAAGCGCGTATGCTGTTCAACCGGATGGCAAAACCGTGTGCTTCGCCGGTGCGCAACAGCTTCGCTAGTGGGGTGGCGCAGGCACTCTTGCCTGCCGCGCCGAGACTCCGAACTCCTGATCTCAGGGAAATTGGGATGAACCCAAAGTGTAGACGAGGCGTAGATCGGAACCCGGAAACAACGTCTCGGTGGCATTGAGTTCGTCGCACAGAAA
>Ga0335078_10002023_pt1 | contig 30713 bp, 34 predicted proteins | sample Lox_Sample_32_FD_206711 | JGI IMG/M metagenome (GOLD analysis project Ga0335078, IMG submission 206711) | Soil microbial communities from Loxahatchee National Wildlife Refuge, Florida, United States - Lox_Sample_3.2 | ecosystem: Environmental > Terrestrial > Soil > Wetlands | place: USA... | reverse complement strand
TGTCATCGTCGCTCGAGAGCGCGCTGAACATGATGATCGGCACCTCGGCGGTCGCCGGGTGGGCCCGAATCTGGCGGCAGGCCTCGATGCCGTCCATGCCCGGCATCATGATGTCCAGGATGACCAGATCCGGCGGGTGCGCCGTGACCTTGGCAAGCCCCTCCTCGCCGTTCTCCGCCGTCGTCACGTCGTATCCCTCGATCTCGAGGTACATCTTGACGATGTGCAGAAGCCTCGAATCGTCGTCGACGACGAGGATGCAGCCCCTGGTCATGCTATGCCCTTGCCCTGTGGGACGCCCTGCCGCGTGTCGGCGACGTAGTGGGTGAGGTCGCGCTCGCGGCCGAGACCGCGTTCGATCGAGTCGAGGACTCGCTGATAGAACTCCTCGCGCTCCTTGCGGTCTTCCTCGGACGCGACCGCCTCCCCGCGGATGCGACGCTGGATCCACGGCGGAACGATCTGCTCGACCGTGTTACCGCCCACCTTGACGGTAACCATGGTGTCGTCGCCCTCCTCCACCATGATGCTGACCCGGCGTGCGATGCCCACGTGGCTGTCGAGACGCCACGAGCGCTCCCAGGCACGCTGCCGTCCGATGCCGACGAAGATGAGCGTGACCGGGTCGGCGACCAGCTGCCCGCCACTGCCGTTGGAGAGCTCCTTGAGCAGCAGTCGCCAGACGTCGCCGTCGATCTGCCGCGACACCCAGCCGACCAGCGACGGCGCCCGGTTGTCGAGATCCGGCAGAGAGACCGCCAGCGAGCTGTCGAGGCTGGGGAGGGAGCTGACCACTCCGGCGTGGCGCCGGCAGTACACGCGGCCCTCGATGGTCACACGGTGCTCGGGACACCACGCGGTCCGGCATTCGCGGCCGCGCCGGTCGACGTACTCGCACGGCGCACCGTCATGTGCGGGGCACCCTTCCTGGGTGCACGGGTGTCCGGCTTCGGGGCTGCTCACTCAATCCACCTTAGCATCGGTCGCCTGCATGCGAACCACCTACCACACGAACGGGATGAGCCTTCGCGTGCGCGCGGCATAGGGACCGTACTCGGGAAACGCGCGGGCAAGGAGGCCCTCCTCGAAGCGTGCGCGGAGCATCTGCACGGCGATGAACGGCACCAGGGTCAGCGTCGCCCACAATCCGGGCCGGGCCAGCACGACGGCGGCGGCGGCGAGGATCTCCGCGGCGTACAGGGGGTGCCTGACGAAGCGATAGGGCCCCCCGGTGACCAGGCGCCGCGCCTCGGGGATGATGCTCAGGCTCCTTCGGAGGTAGAGGAGTCCGCAGACGCCGAGGGTGAACGCGCCGAGCGTGAGCGGCGCCGCCACGATGCGAAGGAACTCCGGTGGCGTGACCAGGACGGGATTCGGGAACGCGCCCACCACCAGCAGCATCGTCGTCCCCACCAGCCCGGCGGTGCGGGCGATGATCCGCCCGTCGCGCGCCCGGGGCCGCGGGCGAACCAGGTAGATCCCCACCGGGATCACGCAGAAGAGCAGGTAGACACCGGTCGTCAGCGGGCCGGCGAGCAGGTCGCCGAGGCCACCGTGCGCCGGCAGCGTGCGCACCTGCGACAACAGATTGAGCAGCACACGATAGCCGAGCAACGCGAATAGCACGGCGGGCAGCGAGCGTCCGAATACCAGGAACCGGATCTCTTCGACGCGCCGTGCCAGGTCGCGTTGGCGTGCTGGAATCGCGACCGCCTGGGCCATGGCCGGAGTGTAGGTCAGCCCAATTCGAAGCGACGCGCTCGTATCGCGGTTGTCATGGAATCACCACGGTTTCTCGTTGTCCTTCCGGTGTCCGTGGACGTGTCCGATTCTTCGTTACCAATCCTTAGCACGCAGGCCATTCCGTTGCAGCCGCTGGGGTACACACTCGCAGCAGTCGGATCGGGGAACCCATCCCTGGCCCGGGAATACAGCTCGAAAGGAGGTGAAAAACGGAATGGATATGCTGAGCACCCTGTACCTTCGCGCAACCGAGTTCATCGCTCGCAAGCGTGAGGAGGCTGAGGAAGGCCAGGGCATGGTTGAGTACGCGCTCATCCTCGTCCTTATCGCCATCGTCGTCATCGTCATCCTGCAAGTCGTCGGCAAGCAGGTCAACAACGTGTTCTCGAACATCAGCAACGGCCTGGCCCAGTAGCTCTCGCGAGCAACCAGGACAGTCAAGAGGAGCCGTCCCCAGGGGCGGCTCCTCTTTTTCATGCTTCGAACCGCACACGGCGTGTGGCGGTTGTGCGACATCACGTGGCGCGTGAACGCTTTTCGCCGTACGATGCGCCGGATGCATGGCCCAGCCGAGGGGAGGCCGTGATCCGCGTCGTCATCGCCGGACCGACCACTCGAATCGTCGACGACCTCGACAAGCTCGAACCTCACCGCGAGGCGATCGATGTCTGCGGCATCGCACGCGAGGCCTCCGAGATCCTCGACGAGGCGCGCCTGCGACAGCCCGACGTGCTCCTGCTTCACGACGGCTTGACCGAGCTACCCCCGGCCGACGTCGCCGGGCAGATCGCGCCATTGTCGCCCGCAACTCGCGTGCTGCTCGTGACGTCCCATGGGGATCCCCGCATGGGGGCCGAATTCGCCACCTCCATCGACATCGAGGCTGACGGACAGCAGTTCGCCGACGCGATCGCCGCGGCGGTGCAGCGTCCCCCTGCCGGCGCTGCGGATGGCGTCGACGCCGAACCGGAATCACCTGTCCAGACAGACGAACCGACCACTCGACGCGTGCCCGTCTACCGGCGACGGTTCAGCCTTGGCCGGAGGTAAGGTGGCGCCGTGATCCGTGTCCTGATCGCCGACGGCAGCGAGCGCATTCGGACCAACCTCCAGCGCCGTCTCGCCGCCGAGGAGGACATCACCGTCTGTGGCACTGCGGCTGACGGCGAGCAGGCGCTGCAGGAGGCGTTGCACCTCGTGCCGGACATCGCGGTGCTCGACGCGGGATTGACGGGGCTCGACGGCGTGCAGACGACCGAGATGCTCGCCGAGTACGCCCCGCAGGCCGGGGTCATCCTCATGTCGACCGAGAGTGGCAGCGACCTCTTCCGCCGCGCGATGCTCGCCGGTGCCCGTGAGGTGCTGCAGAAGCCGTTCTCGGGCGACGACCTCGTCGCGGCGATCCACCGCGTGGACGCATTCCAGGCCCGCAAGCGCGCGGCCCAGTCAGCCCGGCAGCCGGTGAACGGCAGTCCGCCGACCGCCGACAGCCCGCGCCGCCGCGAGGGCCGGATGATCACGATCGTCTCCGGCAAGGGTGGGGTCGGCAAGTCGATCATCGCCACGAATCTCGCGCTCGTGCTCAGCCGCCAGCACCCGGGTGAAGTCGTCCTCATCGACCTCTCGCTGCAGTTCGGCGACGTCGCCGCCCTCCTTGCGATGAAGCCGGAAGCGACGATCGCGGAGTTCGCGGCCAGCGACGCCTCCGTCGGCGACCGCAACGTCCTTCAAGAGGCGCTGTCGAAGGGCCCGGAAGGGCTCACCGTGCTCGCCGCGCCCACGAGCCCCGAACTCGCCGACTACGTCACCACCGCCCATCTGCGCTCGCTCGTGGCCGAGCTGCGCGGCCGGTTCGACGTCGTGATCGCGGACACGACGTCGCAGCTTTCGGAGATCACGCTCGAGGCCCTCGAGAACTCGGACCACATCGTCCTGGTGACCGACTTCAGCGTGACCTCCGTGAAGAACACCCGCCTCATCATGTCGGTCATCGGCGTGCTCCAGGTCGACCCCGACCGGCTGCTCGTGGTCGCGAACCACCGCGACGCGCCACTCGCCGGGGGCATGGACCGCGCCCGGATCGAGGACTTCCTCCGTCACCCGGTGGCGGCGGAGGTCCCCCATGACGCCGTCGCCATCGGCGGCTCGGTCAGCTCCGGGGTGCCGGTGGTCATCGCCAACAATCAGTCCCCAGCGAAAGTCGCCTTCGAGCGGCTCGCGGCAACGGTCACGGGCACCGCCGAACCGGTGACCGCCGGCGACCAGCCGGCGAAGAAACGGCGCGGCAGGCGGCTCGGCTTCGCACGGGACTGAGCGAGACCATGTCCCGACGGGTGCTCCGGTGGGACGATCAGCGCGAACCAGTGCTTGATGCGGCGGCCAGATCCTGCCGCCTCCATGCGGCACCATCCCACGCCCAGATGTGGATCAGCTCAGGTGCTTCCGGTGTTGTCGGCACGAGCGAGCCGATGAGCAGTGTCCGCGCGTCGCGCGGATCAGCGATCTCGGCGTAGGACGAGGCGGGGAGCTGCACCGCGGCGGCGAGAGTCCACTTCGTACCGTCCCAGATCCACTCGTCCGACGCCGCACCCGGGCCGGCGGCGGCGCATGTGAGCAACAGCCTCCCGACCATTGGATCCAGCGCTAGAGCGGCCACGGTCGCTGATGGGTGAGCGGCGATCGTCGGATCGAGCATCAATTGCATCCGGTGCCAGGCTGAGCCCTGCCACTGCAATGTCACCGTCGATGATTCATCCGGCCCGCTGGACGTGACCGCGATCAACGTCCTGCTGATGGGATCGAATGCCAGGGCCGTTCCGTATCCAACGAAATCGCCGTCGGAATCTTGCTTCCACCGGCTCCCGGTCCACTCCCATGTCTCGTACGTCGAGTTGGTGACCGGACCCGCGACGAGCACCATCTCGTTGAGCGAACTGTCCCAGGCAATGACGCCGCTCGACGGCGGATGCCCGGCTCCCGCATCAAGCTCGCGCCATCCATCCCCATTCCATGACCACGTGTCATCGACCATCTCGCCACGCTGCAGTTGCCCCCCGTACAGCATCACCGTCCTCGTGACCGGATCGTATGCGGAGGTGGCTGCTGACCGACCCGGAGGGCTGGTTCCCGGACGGGCGAGTGCCCAGTGACCACCTTCCCAGACCCACGTGGTCCCATAGGTGTCAACGCCTCCGAAGACCACGATCTGGCCGGCGGCGGGGTCATCGGCGGCGGTGTAACCCGGACCTGAAACGGGTCCGAACGGGACCCCCGTGACCAGAGGGGGCGGTGAGGGGCCGGGCATCGCGCCCGTGTGCGCGATGAGGAAGCCGACAACGCCTGCAACGACGGCGGCCATCACCAGGACGCCGGCGGTCCTCCCGGGTGCCTTCCTCATCCCGTCTGCCATCACCGACCATGATCCCCCTGGACGGCGTACCCGCAGGTCGGTGCTGCCCGTTCCACGAGCGTCCGCTGCACCCTGTGCCGCGCGGGGCCCGAGGAGCCAATGACCCATCGAACGACTATCGCGATCGTCGCGGCGCTCACCGCAGTCTTCGTCGCGGCGTGCGCCCCCGCAGGACCGCAGCCCAACCGCACGGCGGCTCCCTCCCCCACCTCGGGTGCTCAGACTCCGACGCCGACTCCATCACCGGCGCCAACACCCCAGCAAACCTTGACGGCTGACGCGGTGGCATTCGTCAGCTCGCTTCACGGGATGGAAGTCGGCTCGACATGCGCGTCGACCTGCGCCATCCGTGTGGCTATCACCGACACCGCAGGCACGACCTGGGGCCCGTCGGTTGCCGTCGCAACCCTTCCGGTGTCGGGCGGCGCGAGCCCCTCTGCGGTGCTCGGTGTGCGGTTTCAGGGGGACAACGCCTGGATCTTCGGCCCCAACGTCTACGAGAGCCACGATGACGGGCACACGTGGCGGCAAACGCTCAGCGGTCCGGTGCTCGCACTCGAGCCATACGAGAACGAGGTGTGGGCGGTGACCGGTTGTAGCGCCCAGGATTCGGCCGGGTGCCGGCCTCGACTCATGCTCTCGCCGGCCGCATCAGATGCGTGGTCGCTCGCCTCGCCCCAACCGGACTTGGCGCTGTCCATCGCGGCTGCGTCCGCGCCATTCGTCGTCATGGAACGCGCGCCACACGGGGTCACGTTCCTCGCACAGAACACGGTGCCACCACCCGGTCAACCCGGTGGGCAGGCAGTCCGCTCAGAGGGTCAACTGCTGTTCACTAGCAACAACCTCGGACGATCGTGGCAGCGCTTGCATGCGCCGTGTTCGGAGATTCAGAGCCTCCGCAGCAACGACGGCGTCCATGTCTGGGTCCTCTGCTCGGTTCCGTGCTGCACCGGAAACTACGTGAAGTCGCTCTGGACCTCCGCGGACGGTGGGCACAGCTGGACGGAGCGCTCAGGCACCGACCCCCGGCAAACGGGCTCAATACCCTTCTCCGGATCTGCCGAGGCGCTGACCGTCACGCAGGCAGGTGTCGGGGTTTTCGGTGGAAGCGGCTCCGGCGGGATCTGGCGAAGCTCGGACTCCGGCGTCACCTGGCGTCAGGCATGGACGGACGAGTGCATCGAGGGTGGCAACGCGGTATCCGAGACGTGGTTCGCCACGCCGCTCGACGGCTGGGCGGTGACCAGCGACACGGCGGATCCGCGATGCCCGACCCTGCTTCACTCGATCAACGGTGGAGTGACATGGAGCGGTCTCCCGTCGCCGTTCTAGTGCTCTGAGTGCGCTTCGTGCGTCTCGCCGGCGATGCCGCCGGTCGCTGGGCTCATCACGTGTTCCCTGATGCGCAACACGAGTGCCGACTGCTCTTCGCGACTCGTGACTCGCACCCGTTCGAACTTACCGCCGAGGCGAACGTCGACATAGAAGGCGCCCGCCTCCGCGTGGAAGTGGAGGAACGCCCGGGATCCACGGGAGAAGCTGCCGCGCTTGCGCTCACGCAGCTCGGGAATCCCGCGCAACTCCGCCAGGAGCGGCTCGAGGCGATCCAGGTCCCCCTCGCTTGCGTGCTGCATGCGCCGAGCATGCCCTCCGCGAGGAGTGATGGCAAGAGCGGCCGCTGCACGGGCCGGGAGCGTCACGCCGCCCACCGGAGGAGGCAGCCGACGTCTACCGGCCGAAGATGCGCCGCCGCCGCTTGTCGTCGCCCTTCCCGCCACCGACACCGGCTGCGACGGGTTGCGGGCCTCCCGGCACCATCGCGCCGGCCAGCTCCCTGATGGAGCGGCTGATGTCGGACTCGGGGCTCGCGGTCACGAACGGCGTTCCCCGGTTGATCGAATCCCCGACCACCCGTGGTTCGTAGGGGATCTGCGCGCCGACGTTGTGCCGCAGGTTCTGCTCGATCGACTCCTTGTTGAAGTCGGAGTGCGCGTCGCTCCGGTCCACCACCAGCAGGATCGAGCTCGGATCGACGGTCAGCGACTCGAGTACCTTGAGTGCCAGCTTCGCGTCCTTGATCGCCGGGATCGTGAGGGCTGTGACGACGAGGATGTGCTGCGCCGACTCGATCACCTCGAGGTTGAAATCGGCGAGATGGCACGACGTGTCCACGACGACGTAGTCATAGGTCTTGCGCAGCTCGGCCATCACCATCCGGACGTGCTCGAGGGTGATGAGGTCGGCCAGCTCCGGACTGATCGGCGCGAGGAGCACCCGCACCCCGCTCGGCCCGTTCGCCATGATGTCGTTGAGCATCTCCGGCTCGAGCGTCTCGGACTCGACGATGTCGGTGATGCTGCGGCTGTGGTCGAGGTTGAGCATCACGCCGACGTCTCCGAACTGGAGATCGAGATCCACCAGCGCGACGCGTGAGTCGGTCTCGACCGCAAGGGCGACGGACAGGTTGGTGGCGAGGAGGGTCTTGCCCACCCCCCCCTTGCCGGAGAAGAGCACGATCACCTCGCCGAGCGCCGCAGCGCGCGGCCCGGCACTGCCGTCGGGGGCAGCGGCCTTCGCGAAGGTTCCCTTCTTCTCCTCGAGCTGGTGCACCCGCCGGATCGCAGCGACGAGCTCGTCGTGGCTGAACGGTTTGATGAGGTACTCGCGCGCGCCGGCCTGCATGGCGCGGCGGAGGTAGTCGCGCTCACCCTGGACCGACATGATGATCACGGGGGATGCCGGCAGCTCCTGCGCAAGGCGCTCGGTGAGCTGGATCCCGTCCATGATCGGCATGTTCACGTCGGTGAGCACGATGTCCGGGAGGAGCCGATGCGCCTCCTCAAGTCCCTGCTTGCCGTCGCCCGCGGTGCCGACGACCTCGATGTCCTCTTCGAAACCGAGGAGCTTGCGGAGGTTGTCCCGCGTGCTGGCGATGTCGTCAACGATGAGCAGCCGGATCACGCCGATCGCGACCTCAGCCCACCGTCAGCCGTGCTGCCTGCACCGGGTCGACCGGGATGCCCGGGCCCATCGTCGCGGCGACGGTCACCGTCTTGACGTAGGTGCCCTTGGCGCCGGACGGCTTGGCCCGAACGATCGCATCCATCAGTGCTGCGAGATTGTCGCGCAGTTTGTCGTCGTCGAACGAGGCTTTGCCGATTGCGGCATGGATGATCCCGGTGCGGTCGTTGCGGAACTCCACACGCCCGCCCTGCACGTCCTGGATCGCCTTGGCGATGTCGAAGGTGACGGTTCCGGCCTTGGGGTTGGGCATGAGCCCGCGCGGACCGAGGATCTTGCCGAGCCGTCCGACCATCCCCATGACCTCGGGCGTGGCGAGCGCCACGTCGAAGTCGATGACACCCTCCTGCACCTTCTTCACCAGGTCCTCGCCGCCGACCACGTCAGCACCCGCCTCGACGGCCTCGCGGAGCTTCTCGCCCGTGGCGAACACCGCGATCCGCCGGGTCTTCCCGGTGCCGTGCGGCAGGGTCACCGTGCTGCGGACCACCTGGTCGGCGTGGCGCGGATCGATCCCGAGACGGATATGCGCCTCGATCGAGGAGTCGAAGTTGGTCACCGCGGTCTGGCGAACGAGGGTGACCGCCTCGGCAGGCGGATAGAACTTCCCCTCTTCGATCGCGCTCGCCGCCTCGCGGTATTTCTTGCCGTGACGTCCGGACATGTCAGATCTCCGTGGTGTTGGCGGACGCGCTGAGGCGCCCTCCCACTCTGTGGCTCAGTTGACGGTCAGACCCATTGATCGAGCCGTCCCCTCGATGATCCGGGTGGCGTGCTCGAGATCGTGTGCGTTGAGATCGGCCTGCTTGACCTCTGCGATCTCCTGAACCTGCTGCCGGGTCAGGGTGCCGACCTTGGCACGGTTCGGGTTCCCCGAACCCTTCTCGACGCCCGCTGCCCGCTTGAGGAGCTCGGCTGCGGGAGGAGTCTTCGTGATGAAGGTGAACGTCCGGTCCTCGAACACGGTGATCTGCGCGGGGATCACGCCGGTCTGGTTGGCGGTGCGCTCGTTGTACGCCTTGCAGAACTCCATGATGTTGAGCCCGTGCGGGCCGAGCGCCGTGCCGACAGGCGGCGCCGGCGTTGCCTTGCCGGCCTGCAACTGCAGCTTGATGACGGTCTTGACTTTCTTCTTGCTCATCCCAGATACCTAACGCAGCCGCTCGACCTGGAGGAGGTCGAGCTCCACGGGCGTCTCGCGACCGAACATGTTCACGAGAACCTTCAGCTTGCCCTTCTCGACGTTGATCTCGGTCACCTTGCCGTGGAAGTCGGTGAACGGCCCGTCGATGACCCGGACGTTCTCGCCAACCTCGTATTCGACGTTGACCTTGGTCGGCGCTTCCGCCTTCACCTGCTTCTGAATGCCCCGGATCTCGTGCTCCTGCAACGGCACGGGCTTGTTGCCCGACCCGACGAAGGAGGTGACGCCCGGGGTGTTGCGCACCACGTACCACGACTCGTCGGACATCACCATGTTGACGAGGATGTAGCCGGGGAAGATCCGCTTGCTCACCTTGCGGCGCTGGCCGTCCTTGATCTCCATGACCTCCTCGGTCGGGACCAGGACGTCGAAGATCTGGTCATGCATATCCATCGACTCGACGCGCTTGAGCAGGTTCGCGCGAACCTTCTCCTCGTGTCCTGAATATGCGTGGACGACGTACCAGCGGGCGTCCTTGGCGGAAACGGCGTTGCTCACAGCGATGTCCATTCTCCCACGACGGCTACGGTGACACCGTCGGCACGGCGGTCGTCACCGGGGCGGCTGTCGGGGCGGCGGTGACCAGCGGTGTCTGCGCTGCCGCCTGCGTGGTGACCGCCTGTTTGACCCCGAGGCTGAGGAGATAGTCGGCGCCCCCGACGAGGACGGCGAAGATGATCACCGTCGCGATCACGATGCCCGTCATCCGCAGGAGCTCGTCGCGTGTCGGCCAGACGACCTTCTTGAGCTCCTCCCAGACGCCACGAAAGTACCCGGCGAGCCCCACCCGCCCGGTACCCGCCGCGGGCAGGACCGGCCGCGGCGTCCGTGGGCCGCCCGGAGCGCTTCGAGCCTTGGCCATTGAAGGTGCTGTCTCCTGATGATGCCGGGGCGGGCGGTGCTGGTTGTGTGATGGCAGGGGCGGCACGACTCGAACGCGCGACCCTCGGTTTTGGAGACCGATGCTCTACCAGCTGAGCTACGCCCCTTCGGTCACTTGGTCTCGCGATGCTGCCTGTGCACGCGACAACGCCGGCAGAACTTGCGCAACTCCAGGCGATCCGGATCGTTCCGCTTGTTCTTGACTGTCGTGTAATTGCGCTCCTTGCATTCGTTGCACTGCAACGTGATGATCGAGGAGCCGCCCTTGGCAGTGGCCACGTGTCAATGCCTCAACACAAAAGAGACCTAGCGGCGCTAGGTCGGGATCGACTCTACCACAGATCAGGCGGCCGCCCGACCCCCTCGGGCACCCGGGGGCAAGCGGATCGTCACCGGGTCGCCAACCTCTCGTCGGGCGATTCGGACTACGCTGTGAGCAAGCAATCGTCATCCCGGGGGACCTTCACCATGCACCCGCTGCTCAGCCCGAAGAACCTGATCATCGCCGGCCTCGGCGTCGCCGTCATCGGACTGGGGACCGTGGTGACCGTCGATCACACGGCGACCGCCAACCCCACCCCGCAGTCCGCGTCCCTGTCGTCTGCGACGACGGCCTCCCATCTCGGCGCCGACGCGTTCGGCGCCGTGGGTCAGCTCAAGGGCGAGGCCTCGCAGGTGTTCGGCTTCTTCACCACCGACACCCATCTCACCTGGCAGCAGATCGGCGAGGACCTGCTCCGCGGGGAGACGCTCGATCAGATCGCGGGCGCCAACTCCGCGAAGGTCCAGGCGGACGCCCTCAACGAGGTCAAGGCCGGTCTGGCGCTCGGGGTCTCCAAGGGGGTCATCACCGCTGCGGAAGAGACTCGGCTCGTCGCCGACGCCCGCGACGCTATCTCGGTGCTGATGGCTGCAAAGCTGAGCGCGCTGGCTCCGGCAGGACACTGACCGGCCGGCCCCGCAGGCCGGACGCCCCGCGCGATTCGATGGGTGGGTGCAGGAGGCACTCCTTGTCGGAGTCGCCCTCCCACCACCAGCGCCCGGCGCGCTCGTCCTCGCCCGGCGAAGTCGCCCGCGTGCAGGGCGCGCATCCGATCGAGGTGTAGCCGAGGTCGTACAGCGGGTGATGGCTGATGCCGTGGTCGGTGAGGTACTCCCACACCTGGGTTCGCGACCACCCCGCAAGCGGCACCACCTTGGTGATGTTGTCGTGTCCCGGGTCCTCGGCGACCACCGGTGTGTCGGCTCTGGTCGGGGTCTGCTCGCGGCGCAGCCCGGTGATCCAGGCGTCGTAACCGCGCAGCGCCTTCGCAAGCGGATTCACCTTGCGCACGGCGCAGCACTCGTTGCGGAGCGCCATCGACCTGAGGAACTGCATGTCGCCGTTGCGCGTGGTCATCGCCTCGAGCTCACCCGCGTCGGGATTGAGGATGCGCAGGCGGATGGGGTACTCGTCCCGCGCCTGCTCGATGTAGCGATGGGTCTCCTCGTGGAGCCTCCCGGTGTCCAGGGTGAGCACCTCGGGGTCGGGCACGATGCCGCACGCCATGTCGATGAGCACCATCGACTCCGCCTGGAAGCTCGCCACCAGCGCGACGCGATCGAACGTCCGGTAGGTCCAGGCGAGGATCTCCTCGGCGCTGGCATCCCGCAGATCGTCGAGCAGCCCGAGCGCGGTCACACCCGCCCCTCGGCGGACCCGGCGTCCGCTCTCGCGCGCGGATCGTGGCTCGGGGTGTGGATCCTGATGGACACGGGGCACATGATCGGGCAATCTCCTCGACTGCGGACGCCTGAAGCGGAAAGTCGCCCGCGGCCCACGGGACGGGCTGCCGGGCTCGCAGAATTCTTACTTCAGGAGTCGACTTTACCTGACCGCTACCGATTCAGGTTCCACAGGTGGAAGGCCGCGTGCGCGCGCCAGGGCCGCCACCGCTCCGCAAGCTCCGCCACTTCCCGCCCATCCACCCGCGATCCGCTGAGGCATTCGATCGAGCGGCGGAGGCCGAGATCGCTGGACGGAAACGCGTCGGCCTCGCCCAATCTGAGTGCGATGTACTGGGCGGTCCAGGGTCCGATCCCCGGAACCGCCACCAGCGACGCGACGAGATCGTCGAGCGGAACGCTCCGATCAAACCGGAGCGACCCGGCGGCGACGGCCGCCGAGAAGTTGCGGATGGTGTCCACGCGCGCCCCGGTGAGGCCGATCCCTCCGAGGTCTGCCTCCGCCAGCGTGCCGGCCGACGGGAACATGTGCGTGAGGCCGAGCTGCCCCAGTCCCGGAACGCGCGTGCCCAGGCGCTCCACCAGGCGGCCGGCGAGCGTGCTCGCGCCGGCGACCGACACCTGCTGGCCGATGACGGCTCGGACCCCCACCTCGAGCGGGTCCCATGCGCCCACCGGGCGCAGGCCGGGCAACGCGGCGAGCCGCAGTCCGATCAGCGGGTCGCCGCCCAGGGTACCGGCGGCTGAGGCAAGGTCGGCGTCGAGATTGAACAGGCGTCGCACCTGCTCGACCACGTGGATGAGCCCGTTCCAGTGCGGCAGGTGCGCCGTGAGCACCAGGTGGTCGTGCCCGCCTCGGCGTATCTCGAGGGCACCGGGATCTCCGTCGATCACGATCGTGCGCCGGTAGACGCCACCGTCCACGTGCTCGACGCCCCTGATCGCTCGAGCCGCCAGGAAGCCGAGGGCCGCTTCCCATGCAAGCGCGCCGGCGAACCCGACACGAAGGGGAAGGCCGCCGTCCGCGACGAGTCGATCGGCGACGCGCCGGCGGGCGCGAAGCTCGGTGGGCGCGGCACGAAAGATCTGCTGGACGGTCCGGTTGAACTGCCGCAGGCTGCCGAAACCCGAGGCGAACGCCACGTCGGTCACGGAGAGATCGGTGTCGTCGAGGAGCCGGCGAGCGAAGTGGGCTCGGCTGGAGCGGGCCAGCTGCGCGGGCGTGACGCCGACCTGGTCCTGGAAGAGACGGCGGAGGTGTCGCGCCGACAGCCCGAGCCGCGCGGCGACCGCAGCTTCGCTCGCCACCTCGACGCCTCCCGCCACCACGAGCCTGACGCCCCGGCACACGAGCTCGGACGCGGCTGGAGCCGGTGTCCCGGCCTCTCGGTACGGACGGCAGCGCAGGCACGCGCGATAGCCGGCAGCCTCCGCTGCGGCGGCAAGATCGAAATGGCGGACGTTCGATGGATTCGGGCGCGCAGAGCAGCCCGGCCGGCAGTAGATGCCGGTGGTGGCGACCGCTGAGAACCCGCTCACAATCCCCACTTGTAACGCGTTTCCCGGCCGGGCACCAGCCGCTTTCGGACATGTCCGGATATGGCCGGTCCGATGTGCTCCAGCCTGTCACGCTCCCCGGATGCCCGAGCCCGTCACGCCGTCCCACGCCGGCGACATCGAGACCCCGCTCGGTCGAGTCGTGGTGGTCACGGCCGAGGACGCCCTGGTCGGGCTTTGGTTCGCCGGGAGCATGGGTGCGCCCCTGCTCCCCGGGCTGACAGAGGGCACTGACGAGCTCATCGAGCTTGTCGGGCGACAGCTCGACGAGTACTTCTCGGGAGCGCGCACCGGATTCGACGTCCCCATCAGGTTGACCGGCACGCCGTTTCAGCGCGAGGTGTGGTCTGCGCTGCTGACCATCCCGCACGCGCGCACATCAACCTATGGCGCGATCGCGCGACGGATCGGACGGCCATCCGCGGCACGGGCGGTCGGCGCGGCCAATGGTCAGAACCCGATCTCGATCATCGTTCCCTGTCACCGGCTGGTGGGGTCGGACGGTGCACTGACCGGCTATGGCGGCGGACTCGACCGCAAAGCCTGGTTGCTGGACCACGAGCGAGGCGTCGCAGCGACGAGCGCCGCCGCTATCTCAGCCTGATCTCCACCGTGTCGCGCAGCCGCGGCTTTCCCGGGCCGTTCGGCGTGTCGTCCGTGCTCTTGATGGCGCCCTTGTGTCGCGCCCCGCTGAGCGCGGCCACATTGAAGAACGCCTGCAGGACCTCGAGCTGTCGATGAACGGCCGCTTCATTCCATCCGTGGCCCTGGTCGCAGTCCGTGAAGACCTGAAGATCCGGCATCTCGGCGATGAGCCCCTTGAGCCGGTCGACGTCCACCAGCCGGTCGTGCCGCGCGACGATGATCAGGGTTCGTTTCGCTCTGGCGGCGACGACATCGATGTCGTCCCGGCGAAGGCAATCGTTGAGCCATTCGCGCGCCGCCCGAGGATCGGCGCGACGCTGGTTCTCGTAGTTGACGTCCGCGGTCCTGTTGTCCACGTCGCCTTCCACGATCACGAACCGTTTGTAGAGATCGCTCACGCGACGCTGACGGCTCAGCCAGACCACGACGTCCCACATCGGCCTTCGTGCGAGGACGCGAACCTGATCTCGATATCGACGTCTCATCAGGTCGGGTGCGAGCAGCGGCGTGTGCAGCACGAGTCGCTCCACCCGATCACCGGCTCGTTTGGTGAGCGCGCACGCAACGCTTGCCCCAAGACACAACCCACCGACATCGAAGCGGTCGATCTCCAACTCGGTGAGCATGTCGAACAGCAGGTCGGCCATGGCCCCCGACGAGTGATGTCCGCGCAGCGGCGGCGACTCCCCATTGCCGGGGAGATCGGGAATGATCAGCGTCCGATTGGCGCCAAGCCGGCTGAACCGGCCCCCGAACTCCTCGGCGGAGCTGAGGAAGCCATGGCAGAGCACCAGCGGCTTTCCGGTGCCACCGACGAGATAGCGGAGTCGTTGTCCGCGGATCGTGAGAAACCGCTCATCCATCACGCGCAAACTCTCGGGTCGCGAGGATGCTCCGGCGACAAGTGCGTCAAAGCTCGTCGCCGTGCATCAACGGAAGGTATTAAAGGCACATCGATGCGTGCACGTGCGGTCCGCTGCCGTACAGACGACGCCCTTTCAGCACCGCGAGGCATCATCGTCACCCGCGGACCGCACGACCGTTCCGTATATGGAGGCATGCCCCAACTGGCTGACATCGCCCTCGCCACCTGTTCGCTGCTTCCCGATCTCGACGACGATGAACGACTGCTCATCCCCGCGCTCGCGGCACACGGTCTCAGCGCCGAGGCCCGTGTCTGGGACGATCCCGCGATCGGGTGGCACAGCTTCCAGCTGGTGGTGGTTCGGTCGACGTGGGACTACTCGGATCGCCGTGACGCGTTTCTCGCATGGTGCAACAGCATGCCCGCGGTGCTGAACGCCGTCGATATCATCACCTGGAACACGGACAAGGTGTACCTGCGCGATCTCGAGCGCGCGGGCATCCCCATCGTCCCGACAACGTGGATCACCGCCGAGTCTCGGTCGGAAGCGACAGCGCTTCCGGAGGGCGAGCTGGTCGTCAAGCCGTCGGTTTCCGCCGGAGCGCGAAACACGTCGCGGTACGGCACCGGGGACGTGACTCGCGCACGGTCGCACGTCGAGCACCTGGTCGCTGACGGCCGCACGGTGATGGTGCAGCCGTACGTCACATCGGTCGACAGCGTCGGTGAGGCAGGCCTCATCTTCATCGACGGAGTCTTCTCACACGCCGTTCGCAAGGGGCCGTTGCTGCGGACGCCGGGCGTCGCCACCGACCGGCTCTGGGCACCGGAGGAGATCAGCGCGTACGAACCGGACCCTGACGAGCGCGCCGTCGCCGAAGCGACGCTCAGCGCCCTGCGCTGGCCTCGCGAATCGTTGCTCTATGCTCGTGTCGATCTCGTCCGGCGGGACGACGGAGCGGTCATGCTGCTGGAGCTCGAGCTCGCCGAGCCATCGTTGTTCCTCGCGCACAAACCGGGAGCTGCCGGGCGACTTGCTGCCGGCATCGCACGGAGGCTGCATCGCCCGGATTGACGCGGGATCACGGTGATGCGCATAGCACCGCAGGTTGCGGACGCTACGCCGGAACGTCGTTCGGCGCGTCCTCGACCGTGCCCGCGAGCCGACGTGGAGTCGCGGGAGTGTCTTTCGTGCTCCGGAGTGCCCGCTCCTCTTCATGCGTGGCGATGAGCCGGATGATCAACGCGCTGAAAACCTCATCGGGATCGAGCGGTTCCTGCCTCGCGCTTGCCGCCCGGCGGCCGCGCGGTCGGTCGGTGCTCATGAGGCTGCTCTCGAGCCTCGGGTGCCCGGCTGCATGCCCGGTCCGAATCCGGCGCGACCGTTGATAGATGCGGGCGTGCTCGTATGTCGCATCCGCCCGTTCCGCGGACGCAGCGGCCTGAGCGTCTCGCGCGCGTTCCACGCCGCGTGTGTGTCGAGCATCTCACTTGCGACACTCGGACGGGCCAGTCCGAAGCCCTGCCCGAGCGGCACGTCGAGGGACCGGATCTGATCGCTGATGAGCTCGTTCTCGACACCCTCGGCGATGACCGCCGCGTCGTTCTGACGCGCAAAGGACAGCGCCGCTCGGATCGCGGCGCGTGATCCTCGCCGCATGGAGTTCATGGTCAGGCTCCGCGCGAGCTTGACGTACTCCGCGCCCGCGGATGCGAGCAGGTCCGTGGTGGCGAAGCCCTCGCCGAGATCATCGATGGCGAACCGGACGCCGGTGCTGCGATACGCAGCGAGCACGTGCTGGAAGCGCTGCAGGTCGCGCACGTCTTCGTGTTCGCCGATCTCGAGCACGAGGTTCCGGGGCGATCGTCCGCTCCATTCGAGCAGGAGCATCAGCTGGTCGACATCGTGCAGCGGGTCGACGAGCGCCGCGACGCTCACGTTGATGAACAGGAGGGCGTTGGCCGGGAGCGACGCGGCCTGACCCAATGCAGCACGGCGGCACAACCAGTCCAGATCGCGGATCTGACCCGAGCGATGGGCAACCTCGAACAGCCGCTCCACACTGTCCGACGCGCCGTATCCCTGGGGCCGCGCCAATGCCTCATAGCCGATCACATGTCCGTCATTGAGATCCACGATGGGCTGGTACACCGCGTGGATGGGCAGTCCGCCGATGACGTCGTTGATCAATTCGATCGCGGACGCACCCGCAAGCTCAACCTGCTCGACGTCCTCCACGTGCCTGCCGACGACCCGATCACGACCCTCGCGCTTGGCGGCATACAGACACTCATCAGCGCATTTCCACACAGTCATCGGGTCGGTGCCGGCCGGCGCGGACGCCCAGCCGAGGCTGATGTTCGAAGGGTCCCCGGGAGTCGGCACGAGGTGCATCGCCGCCCGAAGGCGTTGCGCCGCGGTTGCGGCTTCGACGGGGTCGACGTCGAGCAGGATCGCGGCGAACTCATCGCCGCCGACTCTCGCGATGACGTCCCAGCCGCGGAGCATTAGCGCCAGCGTCGTGCCGACCGTGCGCAGCACTGTGTCGCCCGCCTCGTGCCCGAACTCGTCGTTGACGCGCTTCAGATGGTCGACATCGATTGCGAGAATCGCGAAGGGTTGCCGGGGAATCGTCCCGATGATGCGATCGAACTCGCGCCGATTCTTGAGGCCGGTGAGCCGGTCGGTCGACGCGAGCTCAGCCATCCTGAGCGCCTCGAAACGCAGCCCTTCCTCAATGTGGAGGCGGCTTGCAAAATGGCCGAACGCGGCGCAGACGTCCGCGATCGTCTCGGCGGCTCTCGCCTCCGCCGGCGGCAGGGCTTCGAAGAAGTAGGCAAGGACGCCGAGCGCCGACGCCGCAGCTGCCTGGATCGCATCACCGCTCTCGCCCAGGTCGGAGGCCACGACCGACGCGCGGGTCGCCCGCACTTCGGCGATCACGGCGGCCCACGGGCCCTCCGGCATGACGTCCCCGACACCATCGAGCAGATCGAGCGTCGAGTGCGGGAATCCGAGCCGCGACAGCAATCTGACGCTGCCGTCGGGCGGCGGAGCGCCGAACACCTCGGCGAACTTCGCGCCGATGACGTTCGTGGTGAGCTCCACGATCCTGACGGCGGCCGTGTTGATCTCCAACGGCGCTTCCAGTGCCCGCATGACCGCGAGTTGGAGATCGCGCCGGCGCTGCTCCACCTGATCGGTGAGGTCCCGAACCACCAGGGTGTATCCGCGCACCGCACCGTTCTCGTCATGGCTGGCAGCAATCGTTGTGTCGGCGCAGAACCGGCTGCCGTCCCTGCGGACCTGCCAGGAGTCACTCTTGGAGCGTTCGGTCGCGATGCTGCGGTCACTTCCGTCGCCGGGCGTCCCGGCTTCGGCCGGGTACAGCGCCGAGTAATGACGCCCGATGATCTGCTCGTCGCTGTACCCGAACATCCGATGAGCTCCGGTGTTCCAGCTCACGACTGCGCCGCTCGGATCGATCGTCATGAGCGCCTCGTCCTGGACGCCGTCGACGAGCGCGCGGAGATCCTGCTCGCTTCCACGGGACGCATCCGGCGCGGCGGCATCACGCAATATGACAAGGAGGTTGTCGCCATGCCTGCCAACATGGACATCGCGAACGCGGCGGACGGCGTGACCGCCGGCGACGCCTTCGAAGGTCACCCCATCGAGCTCAGCGGCCGTCCCGGCCTTGAGCACGGTCCGAAACAGCGATGCGAGCCGCGCGGCGGATTTGCGTTCCAGTCGAAGGAAACTCCGATCGACGACCGCGCCGGCGGCGATGTGATCCGTGCCACAGACGACGCCGGCCTGAGCGGCGGCGCGGTTGGCGCACTCGATCCTGAAACCGATGGCGCGACGCGCGCCCCGCTCGACAGGAGCAAGAATCCACGCAGCGTCGGAGAGCGCATCGAGCCAGTGCCTCTCGCAGGATTCCGGCGTTCCCGCTCCCTGGCAACTGCCTGCAGTCACGGTCAGCCGCTCCTTTGATCGCAGTGCGCTGCGTGCCTTGTGGTGAGGCCTTCCTTTAGCGCAATAATCTGGATCCACACGGACAACGTGTCTGTCCGTCACCGCACTTATCTGACACGTGACGCGGTCGAGGAATGGCTCGCGACACCGACAGGAGGGGCTTCTGGCCGGGCGAGAACCGGATTCTCGCGGTGCTCCCTGCCGCCGAGCGAACCCAGCTGTTCAATATTGTTCAAAACGTCACGCTACCCGTCAAAACGGTGCTGTTTGAACCGGGCGGCGCTGTCGATGCCGTCTACTTCCCGCTCAACGGGGTGATCTCCCTGGTCACCCCGTTGCAGGGCGGCGCGATCGTCGAAGTCGCGACCATCGGCAACGAGGGCATCGTCGGCGTGCCGATGGTTCCACACGGCGGGCTGTCGGTCCGCGCCATCTCGCAGGTCGCCGGTCGCTCGCTCCGCATGGATGCGCCGGCATTTCTCGAGTGGTCCGCGCGCAGTCGCGCCTTTCACACGCTGATCGACAGCTACACGCAGGCGCTCTTCGGTCAGATCGCGCAGGCAGCTGCGTGCAACCGTCTGCATTCGAGTGAGGAGCGATTGGGCCGATGGCTGCTGATGAGCCAGGACCGCGTCGGATCCGACGAGTTCATCATCACCCAGGAGTTCCTGGGCCAGATGCTGGGCGCGCGCCGGTCGACGGTCTCCGTGTCGGCGGGCATCCTGCAGCGCGCGCGCCTGATCCGCTATGTGCGCGGCCACGTGACGATCGTCGATCGCGAAGGGCTCGAAGCCGTGGCCTGCGAGTGCTACTCGGTGATCAAGACCGAGCTGGAGCGGGTGGTGCAACCAGCAGCGCACAACGGCGCTGCTGGAGAATCCTAGGCGTCTCGCCCTGATGGGATGATGGGGGACCGACATGAGCGTTTCCCCGAACGGCCGGCAACTTCCGATCGCTCACGGACGCCAGCACGCGGTCATCGTCGAGCTGGGCGCGGGACTGCGCTCATACGGTGTGGGAAACCGCGACATCGTCGACGGGTATCGACACGACGAGGTGTGCGACGGAGGTCGCGGCCAGCTGCTCCTTCCATGGCCGAACCGCATCGCGGGCGGGAGGTATTTCTTCGGCGGTGCCGATCATCAGCTTCCCGTGAACGAGCCGCGCACCGGCTGCGCGATCCACGGGCTGACACGTGCGCTGCAATGGCAGGTCGCCGGCACCACCGGCAACAGCGTGTTGCTCGAGCTTGACCTGCAGCCGAGCGAGGGCTATCCGTTCACCCTTCATCTCGGCGTTGCATACCGGATCGACTCGAGCGGGTTGTCAGCACGCGTCACGGCGACCAACCGTGGCGCCGATCCGTGCCCCTACGGGGCAGGCGCTCATCCATACCTCCGTATCGCGGACGGCGCGCCGATCGACACAGCGCTCCTGCACGTCCCGGCGGACGCGACGCTCGACGCTGACGACCGTGGCATTCCCACCGGTACGGTGCGCCCGGTCGACGGGTCCGACCACGACTTCCGCATGGCGCGAACGATCGGGGACATCCAACTCGACACCGCGTTCACACGGCTGCGTCCGGATTCCGACGCTCGCACGCGAATCTCCTTGACGACGCAGGATGGTGAGGGCGCTTCGATCTGGATGGACCAGACGCACCAGTACGCGATGCTGTACAGCGGCGACACCCTCGGCGACGAGTCGCGCCGGCGGCGAGGGCTCGCCATCGAGCCGATGACCTGCGCCCCGGACGCGTTCAACTCCGGCGCCGGACTGATCATCCTGCAGCCCGGCGAGCAGCACGCCAGTGTGTGGGGAATCACGCCGCACTGACTCCGGAATCGCCGGTGCCCGCGTCGACCACGGAGTTCGCCTGTGCTAGGTTGGTCGCGCCATCGCTCACTCGGTTGTTGAACGGCACCGGACGATCGCGCTACGGGCGCTGCGCGCCACACGCTGCGCGTCGTTGCTGCTCGCGTGCATGCTGCTGGCCGCATGCCGGGGGGCAGCCGCGAACGCCTCGGCCTCAGCGACTTCACTGCCAGCGAGTCCGTGCAGCGGCGCCGCATCGCCGGGCACCTTCGACGTCACGCTCTCGTCGAGCGGAAAGGACCGAACCGTCATCGTCCACATCCCAACGGGATACACCGACCGGCAGCCGGCGCCATTGGTCCTCAATCTCCACGGTTCGGGGTCGACGGCCACGCAGCAGGAGGGTTTCAGTGGCATGGACCGCGTGGCCGACACCGACGGTTTCATCGTCGCATACCCTCAGGGTGCCATCCCGTCGGGGTCGGGGTACGACTGGAACGTGCCCGGACAACCTTTGTTCGGTGGCGCCATGCCACCTGCAAATGCCGACGACGACGTCGCATTCATCAGCGCGGTCGTTCGCATGCTCGACACCAGGCTGTGCATCGCTGCGAAGCAGGTGTTCGCGACCGGCTTCTCGGGCGGCGCGCGCATGACGAGCCAGCTTGGGTGCGATCTTTCGAACGTTATCGCGGCGATCGCACCGGTGAGCGGCCTGCGCCTGCCCGCTCCGTGTGAGAGTTCGCGCCCGGTCCCGGTGGTGGCGTTTCACGGGACCGCAGACCGGATCGACCCCTACGCCGGGAACGGCCAGGCGTACTGGACGTACAGCGTCGAGGACGCCGCCGAGCGCTGGGCTGCACGCGATGCGTGCGCGATGCCCGCGTCCACGAGCCGCACCGCAGGTGGCGCCGACCTGACGGTGTACGGACCGTGCGCGGCCGGATCCGCGGTCGAGCTGTACACGCTGCCGGGTGAAGGACACGAGTGGCCCGGGGGACCCACGCTGCCCGCGCGCGACACGAGCGTCCTCGGGCCGCAGTCCGACATCGTGAACGCCGACGACGCGATGTGGCAGTTCTTCATGGCACACCCACTCCCCTGATCGGCCGCGACCGCGGATCACGCACCCCAGGCGTCGATCACCTGCCGCAGTCCGGTCTCGTAGTCAGCATATGCGGGCGCAAAGCCACGGGGCCGCGGGCGATCGTTCGCATCGGCTGATTGCAGGTCCACCATCTGGACGTGCTCCTCCGCGATGAGCACTCGGGTCAGGGGCCGGAGCAGCCCCGGGATGTGCAGCGGCAGCGGGTTGCCGGCAAGGCGGGCGAACTGATCCATGAACGTTGCGAAGGACACCGGCAGGTCGTCGGCTGCGCCCAGCGTCTTCCCCGCGGGCCGCTGCCGCGCGGCGGCAAGCAGCGCGGCCGCCGCGTCGTGGGTATGAACGTGGTGCTGCAGCACCGACGGCGGTCCGGCCCAGTACGGGCGGCCGAGGCGGAACGCCCGCCGGTACAGGCGCAGGTCACGAGACTCGGGACCGTACAGGTAGCCGAGCCGGACCACGCACGACGGTACGCGTCCGCGCAGCACGATGTCCTCCGCCTCGAGCGCCGCGTCGGCAACGATGCGCAGACGGAGTCCCGGCACGCCCTCCGATGCGGGCACACCGAGGAAGAGATAGCTCGCGTGCACGACGAAATCGGCGCCCCGCGCATCGCGCAGCGCCGCTCGCGTGTCGGCGAGGAGACGGCGGGGTTGGTACTGCCGCCATCGATGGCCGTCATGGAGGAGCGTGTTCGGCGGTTGGAGCGCCACGTTGATGAGCACGCGCGGCCCGCCGCGCGTCGCCCGGCTGCGCTCGATCAACCTCGTCACCGCCGTGGCGAGCTCGGTCCGCGGCGCATTGACGGTGGCGTTCATGACGGCTGTCAGTATCGACGCCCGCCCACGACTCGGACACGGGTGTATCCGAACGGAGCGTTTGCGTGCTATGAAGCTCGGGTGAACCCGCCGAAGCGCCCGTCGCTGGCGCTGTTCGTCAGCGAGCCAAGCCGCGCGCTCATCGACTACTGGGCGATGGTCGCAACGTCACCGGTGTTGCTGCGAGCGCCGCGGGGCGACGGGCACCCCGTCCTCGTCATGCCGGGCCTGCTCGCCGAGGACGTGTCGACCGCCGTGATGAGGCTGTATCTCCGCACGCTCGGGTACCAGGTGCACGGCTGGCGGCTCGGGCGAAACCTCGGTCCGACCCCGGCGATCATGCAGGGCATCACCGCCCGGCTCGAGGAGCTGCACGAGGCCGAGCGGCGGAAGGTGAGCCTCGTCGGATGGAGCCTCGGTGGCATCTTCGCGCGCGAGCTGGCGCGCTCTCGACCGCGGCTCGTCCGCCAGGTCATCACGCTGAGCAGCCCCTTCGGCATCAACGACGTGCGCCACAGCCGGGCGCACCCCGTCTACCGGCGGCTCGCCGGCCTCCACGCCAGCCCCGAGTCGCTGCCGCGGCACGAGGATCTGCGCCGGCCGATCCCCGTGCCGACCACCGCCGTGTACTCACGGCTCGACGGCGTGGTGCCGTGGCAGGCCTGCATCAACGCCCCCGGGCGTCATTGCGAGAACGTCGCCGTCTACGGCAGCCATCTCGGCATGGGCCACAACCCCGCGGTGATGTGGGTCGCTGCGGATCGCCTGTCCCAGCCGGAGGGATCGTGGCGATCCTTCCGCCGTCCGACGCTCGCCCGCTACCTCTTCCCAGCGCCCGACGCCGCCGCCGCGGCGTGACCGCCGGAGGGCGGCGATTTCGGCCGTCCCCGGGCGGCCCTGTGCTTATGCGATGAGGCACCCGGCGCCGCGCCGATCCCCGCCACCGCAACCAGCTCGCGGATGCCGTCCTCGATGCCGTCGCGGAAGACGTCGATGTCAGCGACCGAGTCGTAGTCGCCGGTGATGCCGAAGAACAGGCGCCCGCAGTACGAGAAGATCGCCACGCCGATCCGCACCGTGCCCAGGATCGGGACGTAGGGGTACGAGTAGACCATCCTCCTGCCGTCGACGTAGAGCGGGGACTGCGGCCCGGGAATGTTCGTGGCCACCGTCTGGAGGAGATGCTGGGGCGTCCGAGCGGCGAGGCGCGCGCCGAGCGCGAGCAGCATCGGCGGGGCGAAGCCGGCAAGCTGCACGAGGGCATCGCCGGCGACCGCCTGGTTCGCATCCTTGAGCGATGCCAGCTGCGCGGCGATGGCGTCGAGCCGTTCCACGGGGTCGGCGATCGACACCGGGAGGCCGGGGAACATCCCGGACACTCGATTGTTGAGCGTGCCACGCTCGTGGTCGGCACGCACCGACACCGGTACCAGCGTTCGCACGACGCGGTTCGAGACCTCCTCGCCGCGATCCAGCAGCAGGGTGCGGAATCCCGACGTGATCGCCGCAAGGACGACGTCGTTGACGGTGCCGCCGAGCGCCTGGCGGATGACCTTGACGTCGTCCATGCTCGCCTCCGCCCAGCTCCACCGGCGATGGGGGCCGATCGGGCCGTTGAGGGACGTCGCGGGTGGCCGCCGCCACTCCGCCAGCGACCTCGCAAGCACCGCCGCCTGAGCGAGCCCGGTCCTCGGTCGCGCGACGGCACGAACCGCTTCCGGGATACGCCGGAGGCTCGCAGCCGGTTCGATGATCGCTCTCGCGACGCCGTCCGCCGCGAGGCGCACCGTGCCCGGCTCAACCTCCGGAACCCACTCCTCCGCCGCGGTCCGTGCGGCGGGCTTCGCCACCGAGTCGAAGATCACGGTGAGGAGGTCGGTGGCCGAGATCCCGTCGACCATGCAGTGGTGAACCTTGGAGATGAGCGCCCACCGTGTCCCCGCCAGCCCTTCCACCATCCACAGCTCCCAGAGCGGCTTGCTCCGATCCAGCAGCTGCGCAAAGACACGCCCGGCGAGGTTGCGGAGCTCGTCGCGCCCGCCGGGCGGGGGGACCGCGGTGTGGCGGATGTGATACAGGATCTGGAAGTGGGAGTCGTCGGCCCAGACGGGCCTCCCGACGCCGAGGGGCGCAAAACGCACCTTCTGCCGGTAGCGCGGCACGAGCGGCAGCTTGGCCGCGATGAGCCGCACGATCTCGCCGTACGCCGGCGCGGGTCCTTCGAGGACCGCGACGGACCCGATGTGCATCGGATTGTTGCCGTCCTCGATGTGAAGGAACGCCGCATCTTGCACGCTCATCGCGTCCACGTCGAGCCCTCGCACCGCGATTACGGCCACCGTCACCGGCATCGAGCCGCCGCCGCTGCGGCTCGAGCGGACGGACGACTGACTCTACCCGCCACCGGTCTCGCCGAGGACGCCGTCGACGACCTCCCGGACAGGCAGAACGAGGTCAGCGAACCGTCTTTGACGTCGGCCGGGCGCTGCAGGGGACGCAGAGCGCGGCCCACGGCACCGCCGCCAGGCGCTCTGCCGGGATCGGACCGCCACACGCGATGCAGCGGCCGTAGGAGGAGGCTTCGAGACGCTCGAGCGCGTCATCGATCTCCTTGACCGTCGCGTAGAGCGTGCGCGCCTGGTACGCGTCGTTCATCCGCTCGACCGCGTAGGTGGTCCCGTCCCCGATCCGCTTGCCGAAGCCGAGATTGGCCACCTCGGCGGGATCACGCTCACCGAGCTGCTCGACCTTCGCGACGAGCTCCGACCGCTTCTCGAGCAGCCGGGCGCGAATGCTCGTGCCGTCCGCCGGCCTTTCTGCCGCCATGGCGACAGATTACCCACGACACGCGCCGGCCACGCCACCGGCGGCGCCCTCACGACCCGGTCAGGCTGCCGCGGAGGTTGTGAAGTGCTCGAGGATGAACGGCCAGCCGTTCTTCTCGGAGATCTCGTTGAGCAGCGCCGGCCAGCGCTCCCCGACGCGGTCGAGGTCTGCATGCTCGAAGTCCACCCGAGTCGAGCGCTCACCTGCCGCTGTGAACCGCACCTCGACGCGGCTCGCTCGCTCCGGATCCGGGTCGAACTCGAAGTCGGCGTTGAGGTGCCAGGCCAGCACGACCCGCTGCGGCGGCTCCCAGGCAAGCACCCTTCCCCATTCGCATTCGGACCCATCGACATTCCGCTCGAGCCAGCGCCCGCCGGGACGGCCTTCGATGACGACGTCGGCCAGCTCGGCCGTGCCGACGTGATGCGCCTTCGGCCACCACGTGCCGATCCCGGCGGTGAAGACCGTGAACGCGCGCTCGATCGGCGCGCCGACCATGAGCGTCGTTCGGAACGCCGCCTCCGTCGTGCTGGTCATGCCGTGTCCTCCTTGTCTTCCGCCGCTGCCTTGAACGCGCTGAGCGCCGCCGTCCAGAGCCCATCCAGCCAGGTGCGCAGCTCGGCAACCCCCGTGGGGTCGACCTCGTACACACGCCGGGCGCCGGACGGCCGGTCGATCACGAGCCCCGCCGCCTTCAACACGCGCAGATGCTGGGAGACCGCCGGGCGGCTGACGGGAACCCGGCGGGCGAGCACCCCCACCGGCATCCCCCCGGAGGCGAGCGCCTCGAAGATGCTGCGCCGTGTCGGATCGCCGAGGGCGTCGAGCGCCCGGCTTCGGTTAGCTATCACTTACCGTAAGCTACTACTTACGAACGGCGATGTCAACGTGTCTGCCATCAGATCAATCGGGCTCCGCGCAACCGGCGCGCTCCCCGTCCGGTACCCGATTCTCTGCCGGATAGCGACCGTTCCGTTGTCAGAGCGTGAGCGGTGACGGCCCACACTGACCTTGTGCGCGCGCGTCCATCGGATCTGCGTCTCGACGTCCTGACACTCCTGGGCCACCGCCTCCCCCGCACCAGGAGCACCCAGGAGGCCGCGGTCGAGGTTACGAGCGCGCTCGTCAAGCTCGACGTGGCAGCGACGGTGACCGCCGTCGAGTCCGACATGGCCCTCGTGATCGCGGTCCACGTCCCCCAAGCCGTCGCGACCGGCTTCTCCGCCGGGTTGGCGTCGAGCCTGATCGGGCTTCGCATCCCCCTCGACGGCGTCGAGTCCCTCCGCCAGCCGGTCCGGCTCCGCCGGCCGTACCACGGGCCGGCAGACGCATCGGAGACCATCCGCCGCCTCACCACCGACTCCGCCCTCGCAAAGGTCCTGCCGAACGCGGCCGACGAGCGGGACGTCGTCGCGGTGCCCGTCACCGCCGGTGATCGCGTCCTCGCGGTCCTCTCGGTGTGGGGTCCGGGGTGCGATGTCTCTCTCGTCCCGGTCCTCGAGGCCGTGGCGACGATGCTCGCCGCGGCGTGGTCGACCGAACGAACGCCGGCGGTCGGGCGCTTCGCCACCCCGGCGACGGCGCCGCCCGATCAGCAGCTGCACGCGACGATCGAGGGGCTGATCAACGGCGGTGGGATCGTCTCCGCGCTGCAGCCGATCGTCCGGCTGGTGACCGACGCGGTCATCGGCTACGAGGCGCTGGCACGCTACACGCCGCAACCGCGGATCTCCACGCCTGACGAGCTGTTCGCGGCTGCCGCGTCGCAGCACATGCAGGCGCCACTCGACCTTGCATGCGTCGGAGCGGCCCTTCGAGCGGCCGCCAACATCGGCGAGGCCGACCTGTTCGTCAACGTCCTCATCGGCACGCTGGTCGACGAGCGCGGTGTGGCAGCGCTCGACAAGGCCGTCCACGACTCCCGCGTCGACCCCGCCTCCATCGTGCTCGAGTTCAGCGAGCGCGAGCCCGTCCCCGACCTGGCACGGTTGCAGCGGATCGCCGCCGAGCTGCGCGCCCGTGGCTTCCGCATCGCGGTCGACGACGCCGGCTCGGGACACGCGAGCATGCGGGTGATCGCCGAGCTGCGGCCCGAGTTCATCAAGGTGGACCGGTCGCTGATCCAGGCCGTCGAGGCGGATCGCGCGCGTCGCGCACTCGTCGTGGCGCTGCTGTCCTTCAGCGGACACATCGGAGCACGCGTCATCGCGGAGGGCATCGAGACCCAGCGCGAGCGCGAGACGCTCCAGGGCCTCGGAGTGCAATTCGGGCAGGGGTGGCTGCTCGGCCGCCCGGTCCTGATGCACCCGCTCGACGGATGCTGCGACGAGGTCGTTGATCCCACATGGTTCGCCCGGCGTCAGGTGTGGACGACCCGCGCCACGTCAGCCGGCGCCGACCAGCTGGCTGCGGATCCCGAGCAGAGCGAGCCGGCGAAGCCCAGCCCGGCCCGCCGCGGACTGGCCCGCGCGCTCAGTGACGCCGCCCTCGCGCTGCAGAGCGAGCACGACCCGATGCAGATCCTCGGGGTGATGGCGGACCAGATGAGCCGCGTCGTGCAGGTCTCCGAGATGGCGATCTTCGTCGCCGACTACGAGACGTTCCGGCTCGTACCCGTGCTCGCGACGGGACCCGACCGTGACCAGATCCTCGCCGACAGCATGTCGCTCGACGCGGGGATCACCGGGTGGGCCTTCGCCAAAGGAACGCCGCAGAACATCCCGGACACGTCCAAGCATCCGCTCGCACGGCAGATTCCCGGCACGTCGTACGTGCAGGAGTCGCTGCTGCTGGTTCCGCTCGTCGCCACCGAGCACAAGCTGGGCATCATCAACTGCTGGCGTCTCGGCGCTGGACAGTTCAGCGATCGCGAGCTTGAAGCCGCGTCACTTTTCGCGCACGTCGCGGCGTCGGCGTGGAGGAACGCGCAGCTGTACGTCGAGCTCGTCAACGCGGCGATGACGGATCCGCTCACTCGCCTGTACAACAGCCGGTGGATGCGCGATTCCGGCGAGCGGGACCTCGCTCGCGCGGCTCGCGAAGGGAAACCGCTGTCGCTGCTGCTCGTCGACCTCGATCACTTCAAAGCGGTGAACGACAGCAGCGGGCACGCCGTCGGCGATCTGCTGCTGCAACGTGTCGCGGCGCAGCTGCGCACCACCGTCCGCGGATCCGACGCCGTCGTCCGTCTCGGCGGTGAGGAGTTCGTGCTCGTGCTGCATGAGTGCGGTCCGGAAGGTGCCGCGAGTGTGGCCGAGGCGGTGCGTCTCGCCGTGCGCGACGTCGCTGTGCCCGACGGCTGCAGCCTCGAGCAGCTGACGGCATCGATCGGGATCGCGACGTACCCATACCACGGTCTCGACCTCGACCAGCTGCTGGGGGCGGCCGACCGGGCGATGTACGCCGCGAAGCACGCGGGCCGGGACCGGACGGTCCAGGCGATCAGCACCCCTGATTCGGGGCGCATCATCACGCTGCCACGCCGGCGCCCGGCGCGTGGCGTCCCCACCGTCGTCTCCGGTCACTGAACCGTCGCCGCATCGATCGGCAATCGTCTACGCTGTCGCGTCGTCGACATCCGAACAATGAGCGCGAGGGACCGTGAGCGCTGAGGGGTACCTGGACAACACCGGCCGGGATGACCTGCTCGGCGGCGGCGCGCGAATGATCCCGGTGACGACGCCGAGCGGGGCGTTTCGTGTATGGACCAAGCGGGTCGGCAACAACCCGCGGGTCAAGTTGCTGCTGCTGCACGGCGGTCCCGCGGCGACGCACGAATATTTCGAGGCGTGCGACAGCTTTCTCCCCGCGGCCGGCATCGAGTACTACTACTACGATCAGCTCGGCTCCGCGTACAGCGACCAGCCTGACGATCCGGCACTCTGGGACATCGACCGGTTCGTCGATGAGGTGGAGCAGGTGCGCCAGGCATTGCACCTCGACGCCGGCAACTTCTACCTGCTCGGTCATTCCTGGGGTGGGATCCTCGGCATCGAGTACGCGCTCCGTCATCAGCACCATCTGAAAGCGCTCGTCATCTCGAACATGATGTCGAGCATTCCCGCGTACAACGAGTACGCGCGCACCGTGCTCATGCCCGAGATGGACCAGGACGTCCTCGCAGAGATCAAGCACCTCGAGGCCGTCGGTGACACCGAGACACCACGCTACATGGAGCTGCTGACGGGTCACTACGTGCACCACGTGCTGCGCATGCCCCCCGAGGACTGGCCAGAACCCGCGGTCCGGTCGTTTGGCCGCGTCAACCGCTCCATCTACGTGCCGATGCAGGGGCCGAGCGAGCTCGGCGCGAGCGGCAAGCTCGCATCATGGGATCGCACAGCGGCGCTGGCCCGGATCACGGTGCCGACCCTGGTGATCGGCGCGACCCACGACACCATGGATCCCGCATACATGGAGATGATGGCGGGGCGTCTGCCGAACGGCCATTTCCTGCTCTGCCCCAACGGCGGTCACATGTCGATGTACGACGATCAGACGACATACTTCCGGGGCCTGATCGACTTCATCGCCGGGGTCGATCGCGCGTCAGGCGGCTGAACCTCGGCGGCGTGTCGCGGCGGTCAGGGGATGTCGCGGCGGATCGTCAGGATCCAGCCGAGGACCGCGAACGCAACACCGTAGCCGAGCAGCAGGAGGCCGCCCTGCCAGGCGTCGAGCAGCGCGATCCCACCACGATTGCGGCCGCCGGTGATCGCCGTCGCCGCGGCACCGGGAAGGTACGGGTACGCGTTCTGGACCACCGGGATGATCTGGATGATCGGCTCGATCACGAAGAGGTAGGCGAGCGCGGCTATCACCGCGACGATCTGGTTGCGCACCAGCACACCGACACCGATCCCGACCACGGCGAAGACGGCGATCACAACGATCGCGCTCGAGAGTGACTCGAGGACGCCGCCACTGATCCAGAGAATCGTGACGCCCTTCGCGCCGAGCCAGGGCACCATGATCGCGACCGCGGTTGCGGCACACACGACTCCGTAGACAACGCCGACCAGCGCCGAGACGAGCATCTTCGCGACGATCACCCTGCCGCGCCGCGGTTCGATAAGGAAAGTCGGACGCGACGTGAAATGGCGGAACTCGGTGG